>Ga0209639_1000116_pt1 | contig 127898 bp, 84 predicted proteins | sample EPASupsiteHSE605_FD_187268 | JGI IMG/M metagenome (GOLD analysis project Ga0209639, IMG submission 187268) | Bioremediated contaminated groundwater from EPA Superfund site, New Mexico - Sample HSE6-05 (SPAdes) (version 2) | ecosystem: Environmental > Aquatic > Deep subsurface > Groundwater >...
TTGAAATTAGAGTGATGCACCAAATCGATGCTTTGTCCAGGTGAAGTCGAGAAAATCGATAGGATTTCGACTGTATTTCATAGTGAAAATGCATAACTTTCGGTGTATCTTTTGTCCCCCAGACGTGCTTATCCTATATTGATTCTTGTAAATCAGACCCAATCAGCCAGCCCGAGATTCCCAAATGGGTATGCGTGCCGAACCTTGTCCACCAAGGTACATTAGAACATCATTTCCATCTCTAGACCAGAGAATGGACGGAGAAAACGTTGTTGAAAATCGGGGTAAATTACAAGGAGTTGTTAGAGTGGACACACACGGTATACACGCCTAGAGGCTTGTATTTCGGGGTAGTAACCAAGGGTATATCACTAGCAGTCTTTGGTCCGATGTCGCCATCTGTATACTACTAATATTTGTGGTGATCAAGACAAAGTCCATTACTATTCTTAATTAATTGTTCCATCGCTCTGGCTAACTTTATTGTACGGCTAAAAAAGTGCACGACTTTTGACACTCATAAGATCCATATAGTATATTGATTTAAGCAAACACACTTCTATTGCAATTAAATTGCTGGTGGGTCAGCTGATTCTTATGAATTTTATAATGCTATCACTAAAATTTGGTGCTCACATCATGATAACCAAAGTAGATGCTGATGCACTGCATTTCAACGGTAATACAGCTTGAATAGAAGCTGTTGGGATGATTCATTCAGATCAATCACATACTCCTTGAGAAGGGCGCTCAGATTCTCGAGTATGAGCATGCTGCAAAATCTCATGGTTTCGACAAGTCCTCCAAATTCAGTGAGTGGGTTGAAGATGACCTTTGAATGTATGATTGTGATCTCTGGGTAACCCCTAATCTTATTGTGAATTCAAGTGTAATCTTTACAAATCTTCCACTTTTCAAAGTCATTTTTTCAATGGAAGGGCCAAGGAAGGTTTGGTATGCTCCATTTAAGAAGCAAGCATTTGGCCAAGAAGAAATTGAAGCCGTTGTTTCATGCCTTGATGATGGTTGGCTTGCTCCAGGGCCAAGAACCGCCAAATTCGAAGCCCAAGTTGCCGCAAGATTTGGTAAGAAATTTGCTCTATTTGTTAACAGTGGATCATCAGCTAATATGCTAGCCGTTATTTGCGCTGGTGTAATTAAAGGTGTTGAGGTTATAACGCCTGCATGCACTTTTTCCACAACAGTGGCTCCTCTTGTTCAAAATGGGGCAACAGTGAGATTTTGTGATGTTGCAAAGGATAAATACGTTCCTGATGTTGAACAAGTTTTAAATGAGATCACTTCCCAAACAAAAGTGATCATGATCCCAAACCTTCTTGGAAATAAGATCGATTGGGCTCTTCTAAGAGCTGAGCTCACCAAAATGGGTAGAAGTGATATAGTTTTGATTGAAGACTCTTGTGATACAATGACTTATACCCCCCAAACTGACATTGCTACTGTCTCTTTCTATGCATCACATATAATTACTGCTGGTGGCACTGGTGGTATGGTAATGTTCAATGAAAAATCTCTTTACGATCGAGCATTGAGAATCCGAGACTGGGGCCGGGTTGGAGGAAATGATGAAGGTATCGCATCTAGGTTCAATCATGGAATTCTTGGCGATATTGCATATGATTGGAAGTTCCTTTACTGTGAATTTGGTTACAATTTCAAAGCTTGCGAGATGAATGCCGCTTTTGGCCTTGAACAAATGAAAAAGCTTCCTCAATTTGAAAAGATTCGTGACGATTTGCTTCATAGATATATGTCAAATTTGAAGGCAGATCCGGTGGCCTCGAAGTATTATAAGTTCCCCATATTCAAAGAAGGTATCCTCTTCCTTGCCTTCCCACTGGCTTGTAAGGACCGTATGAAGCTTTTAACCTATCTTGAATCCAATGCTGTTCAAACTCGGGTTACAATGGCAGGTAATATTCTTAGACATCCATTATATCGTGATCAATTTCCTGAAGAATCCCAACGATCTTTCCCAATTTCTGATGAAGTAATGAGAGAGGGCTTTTTAATAGGATGCCACCATGGGTTGTCTTTCGATGATGTCGACCGTGTTTGTGATCTCTTGATCAAATTTGCTTGCGAACACCACCAGTAAAAGAGATTATCAACAACATAATCAAAAATTTATAAAAGTGACTGATTAGAATATGGCGGACTTTGATACAAATTATCTCGATTCAGTAGCAGCAAAAATACGTGAAATCGTTATAGATATTGAGGAAATTAATGATTGGTTTAATGAAACTGCTATTAACATTGAAGACCCTAACACCAACTGGTTTGCATATAAAAGGCTTTTAGAGCTTCTGGTTAATCATCCTTCAGTTTTGAAACAGCTTAAAGAGATTGGTGGTCCTGATGATCAAGAAACCAGCAGAGAATACACTGTGAAACAAGTATTTTGTCCGGTTTTTGATAGTCCAGACGAGATAGCAGATAGCGCCGAAGAAGAAATGGAAATTATAGATTTACTCCCTGATTTTGTGGAAGAAACAAAAATTGCACTGACAAATGATGAGCTTATTGCTTTGCAACAAGAAGAAGCGAAGAAAGTATCTAGCATTTTTTCTGTTTCTCCACAATTCGCATACTATCTGCTCTTATACTATTGTTGGAGTTTTCCTAAGCTTCAAGAGCGTTATTTTGGTGATATGAATACTGTATTGGAGTATTTTGGTCTTAAGGATTTTAATATTTCGTCAGAGTTATGCCTAAAACCTTCCAAAAACGGGGGTACATGTGATATATGTTGTGAAGATTTTGAAGCCGAAGAGTTTTTGCAGCTTAATTGCGGTCATGCTTTTTGCATAAATTGCTGGAAGGAACATATTTTATATCAGATTAAACGACTTTGTCCAAGTATACATTGTATGGATGAAAAATGTCACTGCCCAATCACATTTGATGACATAGAAAGGGTATGTGGCCCTTCATCAGCTGCTGAAGCAAAACATATTACCGTTGATAATGCGATTAAAATTAATTCAAGATTGCAAAGATGTCCTCAATGTTCGTTGATTATGACTGATAAAGCTATTGGATATTGCAAAACAGCCACATGTAACTGTGGTTATCGACTTTGTTGGAGCTGCCTTGAGAATTCTCATGCTCCATTAAAGTGTCATTTGGTGGAAAATTGGAAAAAGGTCACAAATAGCGATACATTGCAAGCTAAATGGATTGCTGAAAATACAAAACCTTGCCCAAGATGCCATCAAAGAATTGAGAAAAATGGTGGTTGTAATCACATGACATGTCGAACTCAGCGTGGTGATGGGTGTGGATATGAGTTTTGTTGGGTTTGTGGCCATGAATGGAATTCTCACCAAGGAAGTGGTTATTCATGCAACAAACCTGTTGATTTTGAAACCAGAGATTTCACAAAGCTTCCTAAATGCGATTTAATTAGGCTTAATCACTATTTTGATCATTTTGTCACTCACAAAAAATCTCAAGACACAGATCTTAACAAAGATAACAGGGAAAAGCTCACTCACAAACTTTATGATATCTTTACTTCATTCAAGCCCAACCCAATCTCTCCTGATGAATCATTCATTATCATAAAAGACCTCTTTCAAACTATCGATACCGCGAGATCAATCAACATTTGGAGTTATCCTCATGCATTCTTCCTGGATCCTAGGTCAGCAGAGCTAAATCTTTTTGAGATTAACCAAGGTGAAGTCGAGAAAAACCTTGAAGAGCTTTTAGATCTTGTTGAAAATAGAACTGGAAGATCCCTTAATGAATATACAACCATTGTTGAATTAATCAAGAAAAGAATCAATATATTACTCTCACATGCTGACCAAGAAACAAGATGAAGTATTAAAAGTTTAACAGCAATAAGAATCGCCATCTTTTGTTTTTTCTTTGGGAATGGAAGGAACACTGTTTTGTAACTTAAAAACACTATGGGTTTGTGAAGCAAGGGCGGAAAAACAATCTTCGACCCCTTCTCCTTTTAGGGCACTGCCTTCCATATACATTAGCCCATTTTCATCAGCAAATTGTTTGGCTTTCTGGGAACTAATTTTTCGATCACCTTTGAGATCTGTTTTATTTCCAAAAAGCATTGTTACCATTTCTGATGGTTGTTCCCTGATAAAATCTACCCAGGCCCCTAAATTTTCAAATGAACTAATGTCAGTCACATCAAAAACAATAATTGCAGAATGAGCACCGCGAGCATAATGAGGCACCAAAGCATGATATAATTCTTGGCCAGCAGTATCCCATACATCAAAAGGAATCATATCTCCTTCGACCCCGACTTCTGTCGTATAATACCCTGCCCCAACCGTGGGAATATGTCTACCAGATATATTACTACCAGTATATTTGGAAATCAGAGTGGTTTTTCCAACAGCCGAGTCTCCAATAAGCACCAGCTTATAGTGTCTTTGTGCCATAAGCAAATTTTGTAACCGAAAAGTTAAGATTTTGTGTAACTGTTTGGAGTTTTCCTTATGATTCCATTGTGCATTTTAATCATTTCTCCATTTGGATACAAAAAGAATAAATTTGGAGATTCTTCTAGTTTTGGTTCAAAACCATCAGTGTAAAACGAAGGATTATAGAGAGGCTTGATCAATGGAGATGCTTTTTGGGTTAGTAGATTCTCGGTTTTGCTCTCGAAAAGAAGCTCGTTAGATTCCTGGAACTCAATAATTGTTTCCCTTAAAATTTGATTTTGCTGCTCTATTTCATTTAGTTTAGCTTCAAATTCTTGCAATTCTATAATCTTTTCTTCTTTTAATTTCAGAAAATTGTTTTTTTTCATTTGTAGTGCTTTAATACACTTTTCTATTTCACATTCTTCCTCATCATATGGCAATAAATTAAAGTAAACTTCGTTTTTCTTCATGTTCTCGATAATAATCCTTTTTCTTTCCTTAATCTTCTGCAGAGAAACCAATATATCATCTCTCTGTTTCCTCAAATACTTGTTTTCTGCAATCTCATTCTCATAATCAAGCATATTATACCGTTCATCTAAATGATTCCCGTTTAAAAGTATTTCAGGCTCAGAGTACATGAATGGGGGAAATCTGGGATTTTACAAAGTTTACAATGTAAAATTATCAAAAGAAAACGGATTATTCGTTATTATTGGATGTCTGATATTGAAGATGATTCGCCAGTAATTGAGCCGGCTGAGGTATTAAAGCCACATCTTACTTCGGAATATTTTTATGATGACTCTAAAATATTTAAAGAATCGAGGGCAAGGACGGCTTTTGACGATAATTACGAAATATTCAATATATATGGATTTGACTTATCCAGAAGATATAATGCTCAGCCATTGAATGAAACAACTCTTGTTTTAACCGCTGGAAACTATGCATATTTTCTTGATTTGGTCACAGGAAGTGAACAAATAATTGTTGGCCACAATTCTGGAATTTATTGTTGTGCTGTTCATCCCAATACCGAATATGTTGTTCTTGGAGAATCTGGTAAAGATCCCAAGCTTTTAGTATATCATTTTCCTTCATCTAAGCTTTATCGTGTCCTAAAGAGTGGAACCGAATCTTCTTATACAGCTGTCAATTTCTCTCCTGATGGAACAATGCTTGCTGCTGTAGGTACATACCCTGACTATATGCTTACTGTCTGGGATTGGGAAAAAGAGAATTTAATACTGAGAGCTAAAGCTTTTTCACAAGATATATACCGAGTAACCTTTTCCGAAAATCTAGCTGGAAGGCTTGTGTCTAGTGGTGTTGGTCATATTCGAGTGTGGGAGATGGCAAAAACATTTACTGGACTAAAACTACAAGGTGAGATTGGTAAGTTTGGTAACATTGAAATATCTGATACTAGTGGATATGCAATGTTTCCTGATGGAAAGGTTCTTTCAGGATCTGAATCAGGATCATTACTTTTGTGGGAAGATGCTCTTGTAAAATGTGAATTTGTTAGAGCAGGAGGAAAAAGATGTCATAAGGGCATGATAGAGGTCGTATTTCATAAAGGGCATGATGTTATTACTGCTGGAAGAGATGGTGTTATTAGGATATGGGATTATTCTGCTATAGATACAGCTGAAACTGAAGATACTTCAACAGCGATTGACTTGACAATGAAAGGGAAACTCAGAATATCAAAAACCGCATCAATTAAGTGCATGTATACTATTGGGTCCTCATATTTGGTAGTAGATGCTAACGAAGGATTGTACAGAGCGGATTTAGATACCAAAAAAGTTCAGATGATCCAATCATTTCACTCTGGAGCCATCAGATCTCTTGCCTTTTCTCCAAATCAACCAATATTTTTATCTGGAGGCGATGATGGGACGGTTCGACTTTGGGATATTTCTGACAAAAGGATGATTGGTGAACTGCATTTTGATTCTGCTGTAACAAAGATTTTGTGGCCGAAAGATGATGGGATGGATAGCATAACAGCATTTGTCGGATTTGCAGATGGCTGTCTTCGAGTAATATTAATATCTTCAAAAGGAATTACATTGAAACAGCCATTAAAGCCACATACTGCGGCTGTCAGGGACATAATGCAAAGCCCAACCTCCAAACTTATAGCCACAACAGGTGATGATGGAGCACTTTTCTTTTTGAGGTTTGACAAGGTATTGACGCCTCTTGGGTTTGTATATATAAATGGAAAGAAGCCTAAGACCAAAGAAGAGATTACTGAAGAAGCAATCAGCGGGAAATCGAAAAGTGATATGAAAGAGTACTCAAAAGGTTTAAGAATTAGGTGGTCAAATGTTGTCAGTGTAGAATGTAGTGACGGCACGATTTCCTCTGTTCAGACACCATCATCCTTCCCTAGTGAGAATAGTGATTCATTTTATATTGACATCCCTGTAGAGACTCTTCCTGGTAATTCTCCTGATGAAAATGTAACTGCTGTTTTAACCAGGGAAGAAGGAAGCGTTTTCGGATTGAAGGATGGAACAATTAGATTTAGACAGTTTGAGAGAAAGCTTCATAGCTCTTCTATTACATCTGTAGCTATTTCCCCAGATAGTATATGGCTCTGTACTGGTTCAGAAAATGGTGAACTGTTCTTGTTTAAACAAACAACCACAAGAATTAGAGGGCTTCCCAATGCTCAACTAAAAGAGATCACGGTCGCTCCTGTATCTGATATCAAGGGAAGTGACTACTCAATCGAAGAAGAAAAACAGAAATCGGAATTAGATAGAAGGATTAGAGCCGCGGAAGAAAAGAAAACAATCAAAAGACAAAAAATTGAATCATTGAGACAAAAATTTTCTGCTGTAGTTCAACAAAATTCAAAGGCTCCTTTCTACATGCAGTTGGATCAATCGCAGTTTAAACTGGATCCATTCTTGTTTGATTTAATGGCAGAAAATGCATCTAATCTTGAGAAAGAAGCCTCAAAGCAAACGATGTTTGTGGCTGAAAAAAGTAGGGTAGCTCTTCGTAAAGTTAAACAAAGGCTCATAAGAAATGTTGTTGAAGAATCATTTTCTGTTATTAGTATAGATGGAAACAAAGAAGTCACATCATTTAGATTAACTGAGCTTGATCCACAAATTTCTGAGATACTTAGAAAAACAACCACAAGCACGTCTGATGATGATGATGAAGTGGATGACATTAAGAGCCAATCAACCAATCAAGCTGATTCTGAAACTGTGTCATCAATATCAAGTACAACTACAGACAATAAAAAATCCCGAAATGGACGCTTTGGTCGCCAAGCTCCTTTGAAAAAAGTTGCTCACACCTCTGATGAACACACCATAAAGAGACAAAAAAGAGATTCAAGAAGAAGAGCCATTATGGAACTGAAGCCACCTGCCAACTATTCTGATCCTGATGATTTGAAGGCAATAGAAATTGCTAAGTCTACAATTGGGGATTATAAACTCAAAGACGATCCATCATATATTGCACCTGAAGAAGAAAGAATGAATGCTTCCAAAAAACGTAGGCAACTGATGATGTTATTAAGTGCAATTCAAGATTTGAAAATAACATTTAATAAGAGATTAAAAGATTTATCATCACTTCGTTCCAAACTCATAGAGTCAATTGATCAAACAAATAGGGAGCTTATTGAGATACGAGGAACAATAGGATACGATCCGCTTAACGATGAGCTTATTCATGTTACCGAATCAAAGAAGAAAAGTATGGATATATCCGAAAAGATTGAATTACAAGTTCCGACACCTGAGTCTGTTGTATTTGCTGAACAAGTTGCTGCAGCCGCAAGAAGAAGATTGGAAGCACAAGCTGGAAAACAAAAACAAGCTGCTGCACCTGCTCATAGGCCTAATGCCAAAAGGAAGCACCCAGCTATAGCGAAGAAAAAGAAAGCGGAAGAGAAACCAAAGCTCAGTGAGGTTGAACAAATAGAAATGAATGCAGTTTCAACAGAACTCCACTTCAGAAGGAAGATGCTTATCAAGAATATTCAATCTGCTATTGACAAGTTTAATTTGATGGTTGAAGAATGTCATACTGAAAAAGTTAATGTTCATACTAAGGTTATATTGGCCGAATTAAGATTCATTCTCATGCTACGTGAGTTCAAACTTCTTGCTAAACTTGAGCTTAAAGATGGTGAACTCAATTCAAAATTGAAGGCAAAAGAATCTGAGATGAAATCGATAGATAATGAGGTTTCATTACATAACAAACAACTTAAGCAGCAAGAGCATGATGTTGAAGAAGCAGAAAAAGAACTTAAAAAGATGAGGAAGAAGTTTGATTCAATTGTTGAAACTACTAGTAAGTATCATGATCCTTTGCTCAGGATATTTAACTTTAACATCAGAAGGAATCAAGATAAAATGAAACAAGATGAAGAAGAAGTTGATTTAACTGCATTGGATGTCGAACAAGTCAAGAAGATGTTTGAAAAACAGAATGTTGAAAAAGAAGAAGATTCATGTCCACAAGGATGTGACATTGCTGTTTTTGACAAAGTCCTGGATTTACGTGAAGAGAGAATGGATATATTAGATAAGATTTCTCAAGCAAAAACAATTGAAGACCAGATCTTAAGGCAGATTGAATCTGTATCTTTTAAGAGAAAGGCTTTAGAAAACTCATATAGCCAAATCAAACAGGAATTTGAAGAATTTCAGCATGAAAAACAAAGACATCTCAATGAGCTTAACTTTTCTTTGTCTCTTCAATTCCATCAAATCAAACATCTTATATCTAAAGAAGTATCTCAGGGCGATGGCCGTCCACCCCAGATTGTAAAATCAATGCCAACAAATCTCAATGAATCATTAATATTCACCCAAAGTGGATTGCAAAAACTCATTAAACAAGAGCAGACACTTCGTGCTGATAGAGGTGCTGCATCCAAGATTCTCGCAGCTGACACTAAGAAGTTTGTAGAAGATAAAAGCACATTAGAAGAACTTAAAAAAGAGCTTTCAGAGAAACAGAGCAAGGTGGCTGATATTCAAAAATTGAAGTTTGGTGAGAATGTTGATTTAGTCGAACTAGAAAAGATGAAAGTGAATAAAGATGCTGATGCTGTAAGAGCACAAATAAAAGATATTGAAGTCACCCAGACTCAGGAAATGGAATCGATTAATGAACAAATTAAAGAAATGACTGAATATCTCACCAAAGAGATACAAAGAAACACATCTGTTCTAGGTAGGCTTGTGGAATTAACAAAAGAACAAAGGGAAATTGAAAGTGTTTTGCAGAATTCTAGAAAAACACAAACCGCAGATGACCTTAATCAAGACCTCGAGCTTGATAACCCTGAAGATTTGCTCCAAGAGGTGGAGAAAAATAATGAGATCATTGACAAACTCAATGAAGAAATTACTCTTCTCAGGAGACGATAAACATATATTTCATGATATTGTTTTTTATAATTAATGTTCATTCTCTCTTACAGCAGAGATATAAAACGGAGATTATTGTAAGAACTATATCAAACTTCTGGAACCTTGAAAAGATCGATTCTTTTGTGGAAAAATGTGTTGTGAATAAGGTTAATATTGTATCTGTATCATTTAAGCAAGATGAAGACGAATCGTATATATCAGGTTCTTTATTTTACTCTTCTTCAATTGGACCTGTGGCCGAAGATATATATAGTAATACCAATATGATGGAGTATTTGATTTCTAAGTGTCATAATAATAGTATTAAAGTTTATGCATGGATTCCCCAATTCCATGATCAGGCAGCTTTATTAAAAAATTCAGAGTGGAAAATGATGTATTTGGAAAATGGAATACTTAAACAATACAAGGGATCAAACCCTAATTTCCCTCAATACTTTGTAAATCCTATTAATAGTGACTTACAAAACTATGAGTTGTCCATTATTAAGGAGATTGTTGATTCTTTTAGTATTGATGGTGTTATGTTGGATTGGCTGAGGTTTGATTCATTTAATATGGATCTTAGTGATTATACCAGGGATAAATATATTGCTAAATATGGAAAAGATCCTATAAACTTTGATTTTTCTCTTGTAGATAATTCTAACTATACCCAGTTGGAGGAATGGAACAATTGGAGGACTGAGTTTATTGGTGACTATGTAAGAAGGGTTCGAGAGACAATAGGAAACAACATTGTGTTGGGGGCATATGTTTTAAGCCCTTTTTGGACAGATGTTGGTCAGGACGTTTCCAAGTTTCAACAATATATTGACTTGATTTCACCAATGTGTTATTTCGAGGATTTTAAAGAACAAAGAAACTGGGTTTATAAAGAGAATGGTATTATTGATTTGACCATTAAAAAGTCAAAAGAGAGCAAGATTAGGCCAGTTCTTTCTACACATTGGACATCAGATGATTATGATGATGTACTAGCACACATTGCTTCAAAATATCCATCAATTGAGTCTTTATCTGTGTTTTATTATCATGAATGGGGAACAAAACAGTTTTCGCTCATTAATAATATTTCTATGTTGATGAAAGAAGTTCCCGAACAACAAAAACCAAATAATAGTATATATTTTATCATTGCCGGCTTTTGTGTAGTGATATGTGCCATAGTATTCTTTATATACCCCAAGCAAAAAAATGAGTTTATAAAAACCATATAGGCTTGAGTGTTTTATGAAAAGTATGATGGAACTTTCTCATCTGGTATAACTCGTTTATCATCAGGAACTGCTTCGAAAACAGTAAAATTGCATTCAAGTTCTTTGGACACTGTCATGATGGATGCTTTGTTGCCAGACCTATACATATAGTTCGGTGCAGACCACACTGTAACCAACTGTTTTCCTCCAAGGTGCCATTGATATCCTTCCATTGCAAGCTGATGTGCTCTGGCAATCATCATTAACTTATTATTATGGCAAAACTCCTTAGTTGGCTTTTGTCCAAAGAGCCAGCCAGCGCCTCTTTGGTTGAGGCCCCACCCTTCTATTTCATCAGGGTCACTCCAGCATATATCAGAAATGGGTCCGCTGCTCGGAATTTCAGATCTTCTTTCAAACAAAGCTACTTGATCAACTAGCTTAATTGATGGTGATAAACCTCCGTGAACGCAATAAATCTTGTTGTTAATCAAAGCAGCCATAGGAAGCATATCGAAAACTTCATTACAAAGTTTCCATGGGCCAGCATGTCCAAATCTTTGAACTATCTCTTCGTAAAAGCCATATAATGTATTAACTTGACGGCATTCATGATTGCCTCTGAGCATAAAGAACCTATCGGGATAACGGACTTTATAAGCAAGCAATAGGGCAAAAGTCTCAATGGAGTAATAGCCTCTGTCAACATAATCACCCAAGAACAAATACTTAACCTCTGGAGGCTTCCCGCCCTTTTCAAAAAGCTCTAGTACATCATAGAACTGCCCATGAACATCTCCACAAACAGAAATTGGCGCAGATAAATTAAGAAGAGTTCCTTCTTGAAAAAGAACATCCTGGGCCATTCGAAACAGACACACAAGGTCTTTCTCTACAATGTCTTTGCGTGAACGAACATCCTCTATGAATTGGTCAAGATTCATTTATTTGCAGTTTTTCAGAAAAATATTATCGGTTTATGTAAAGTTGTTTACGTTGTAAACTTGACCTGATCATCATTTTACTAATCGGACTATGGTCACTTTTCTTAAAGTTTTGACACAAATGAGTGCTCCATTGGTTAAAGGCAAGATAGTTTTTGTTGGGGATACCTCTGTTGGTAAAACTGCTCTTATTAATAGCTACAATAAGTTATCCATCAATGCAAAACCTACTATTGGTGCAAATTCAGTTGCGTGTAACGTAGATTACAACGGAAAGAATGTTGTTCTGAATGTTTGGGATACTGCGGGGCAGGAAGATTTTCGTTGTTTGGTTCCTGTTTATGCTAGATGTGCTCAGGTTGCTGTTATCGTTTTTGACCTTACAAACCAGTCCTCATATGACAGTGTTTCAGAATGGGTCAGGTACTTGAAAGAAGAAGTGCAGGTTCCTAATCTTTTGTTGGTCGGAAACAAGGATGATTTAAATGGTGTTGTCAATTTCAACATTGCAATGCAGTATGCACAATCGCAGAATCTTTCCTGCATTAAGACATCGGCCTTAACTGGATCAGGTGTCGAAGAGTTGTTCTCAGAGATTGCTCAATTTGTCGAAGAACCTAGTGTTAAGCCAGAAGTTGAGCAAGTGTCATTTAAACCTGTTGCAATTCACGACAACCAGCATCAGACATCTGGAAAAGGATGCTGTTAGAACCAAAATAAACTCAACGATTATTACGGTTTTTAGGCTGGTTAAACTAGGTTTTCATGTCTTCTTATTCTTCCAGTACAACATCGGTTCATCTCGATCAGCCCCCAGAAGATACCATAAGTGACCTTTGTTTTGCTAATAACAAGCCTTACTTGGCTGCAACATCATGGGATGGTACTATTAGGATTTGGGATGTTAATTATACTCAATGTAAAGCTTTATTTAAATCAACATTTAGAGAAAAGTCCAAAACTTCATTACTTCGCTGCTGTTTTACTGGCGATGGAGATTCTGTATTGTTTAGTAACACAAATAATGAAGTTAAGCTTCTAAAAATTTGTGATAAGGAAATGGTAAGTCCAACAACCATTATTTCACAGAATACATCACCTATTGTTGGCATGAAGTACTTAAACGACAGAAATCAAATCATTGTTGGTACAATGTCAGGATCAATAGGTGTTTTTGATGTTCAAGCCAACGGAGCTCTTGTTAGTGTTCATGATATCAAGGATACATGTGTTGTTAATTTTGATCTCGGTAAGAATAGCGTTTATTGCGCTCTTTCAGGGAGAAAAATATGTCAGATAGATTTAAGATCCAGCGAGATAAGGCCTGCTGAAGGCCGAGCTGGCACTCTAAAAGTTAATCAGATGAATACTAGTATCCCTTCGATGATAACATCTATAGCTGCAGCCCCAGATGATACAGGGTATATTGCTGGCTGCATTACAGGACATGTTGAGTGGAGCTTCCCTCCCCATTCCAGGATAGAACCATGCCATCGTAATGACAATTCCAAAACTTTATATAGTTCAAATTGTGTAGCAATTTCATCTGAGAGACCAATAGGAATGTCGGTTGGTGGGGATGGACAACTGGCTATTTTTAGCTTTTCGTCTGGTAAGAAGAATAGAGAAACAAAGATATCCTCATCATCATCACATCCCTTAACCAACTGTGCATTTGCTCCTAAAGGCGATATATATGCAGTTGCCCAAGGAGAAGATTGGTCTAGAGGTGCAGAATCACATAAAAGAGAGAAAGTACCTGTTCAAGTGTATCTGAGAAAATTAGCTCAAAGTGAAATAAACTGAGTTTTATTTTTATTGAACCGTGACTGATTTTGCGAGATTCCTAGGTTGATCAACGTTAATACCTTTTTCAAGAGCAACAAAATATGCTAAAAGTTGCATTGGAATTATATTAACAATCATTTGAACCCATTGAGATGTCTTGGGAACAACAATAAAGTAATCTGCAATATCCTTGAGCTTCTCTGTGTCATCCTCGTTAGCAACAAGCAGCACTTTGGCACCTCTGGCTTTGATTTGTTGCAAACTAGACTGACATGCGGTATTCATGTCAGCATTTTCTCCTGTTGCAAAGAAAATGACAAATGATTCCTCGTCAATAAGAGCCAAAGGTCCGTGTTTAAGCTCACCCGCCATTAATCCTTCTGAATGAATATAAGAAAGCTCTTTAACTTTAAGAGCTGTCTCTCTAGCAGTGGCATAATGTGTCCTTCTGCCTAAAACAATGAGTGTCTTTTGAGTTGCTACGGTTTTGGCAATCTCTTTAATTTGAGATGATAATTGAAGTGTCGACTTGACAATTTCAGGTAGCCTAATAATGTCATCTATTGCTTCTATTCTAGCATTTGTTTGTGTAATCGAATCTTGCATTAATAGTAATAAGAATGAGATCAATGCAATTATTGTACTAGTATAAGCTTTTGTTGAAGCAACTCCGATTTCAACACCTGCATTAAGATGAATACCACAATGAGTACCTCTTGATAGAGATGATCCTGGGGTATTATTAATCCCAACACAAAAAGCTCCTGCAGATTTGCAATGATCTAAAGCGACTAATGTATCTGCAGTCTCACCAGATTGAGATATGAAAACACATACGTCGTCTCGGAAAATAACAGGCTTTCTGTCATTAAAATCGCTTGCTACTTCCACAAATATTCTTTGCTTTGTATACTGTTCAAAGAGAGGCCTAACAGCAAGTGCTGCATGATAAGATGTGCCGCATGCAATAAAAATTAGGTATTTTGCTTGCTTAATTGTGTCGAGATGTGGCATAATACCTCCTAATAAAACAGAATGATTAAGGGAATTAATTCTGCCTCTCATTGTTTGTGTTAATGTAATTGGTTGTTCCATAATTTCTTTTAACATGAAATGGGGATACTGGCCTTTAGCAATATCTTGAATAGATATCTCAAGGGTTTCAACAATTCTAGATCGTGAGGTATTTTCGCTGCTTGGAGATGTGTTTATAATGTCAACACCGCTTGGGGTAATGTGTACTATATCCCAGTCTTCAAGAATAATGACGCTTTGGGTTTGATCTGCAAAAGCTGGAGCATCTGAAGCAATAAATAACTCACAAGGCCTGGGAGCATTCCTTAATGAAGCACATTCAAGTTCAGAAACATTAACAAACTGTCCATCTCTTTTCATATCGATTGCCCTTGCAGCATGTTGAGCCTCTGTTGAACCTTGATATTTCAAGCCGAGTAGCAATGGGGATGAAAGACGTGAAGCAACAACTTCGTCAGGATATAGTGATGACTTAAACACACATCCAAAAGTACCTTGTACCAGCTTCAATACATTTGCAATAATTGAAAGAAAAGATGGCTTAGTGTTTGACTGTATTAGCATTTTATTGAAGACAAACAATGCTAATTTAGCCAAAACCTCGGTATCTGTTTCACTAGAAAAATGGGGGGATGATTCTTCGAATACTTGTGATGTGACTTCTGTATCATCATTAGCATTTGAGTTCTTTTTCTGTTCAAAAATGCGATCTTGTTGAAGCATATGTTTCAGATCTGCATAGTTTGAGATAATTCCATTATGAACAACAACAAATTCAAAAGCTTGGGAAGAAATATGAGGATGGGCATTTGGAGCGATTGGAGGCCCGTGAGTTGCCCATCTAGTATGACCTATTGCAATATGATTCGCAAAATGTGTATCAGGATCATTTATATATCCGGAAAGTAATGAAGAAAGGCCATCAACAGTTCCTCTTGCTTTAGCAACAATAGATTTTCTTGTATCATGGTCATTAACATCAAAACAAACACCACATGAGTCATATCCTCTATATTCCAACTTTTTTAGTCCGTTCAAAAGCTTTATCAGGATTTCACGAAGTTTTTTATCTGTGCAATAATTAATATACGCAAAAATACCACTGTTGATTAGAAACTAAACATACCACATGATTAAAAATGGTTATTTGGTCAAATCCGATTTTACATTAATTAGGTTTTTCTGATTCGAATGGATTTAGAGCTTTAAAACTCCCTAATGATCCACCGATATTCCTGTACAGATTGAGATTAGGTGCTTTGAGTAAGTGTTCTCTTATTCTCTTTGTTACATCTCTGATGTAATTATTCCACTCTGAATCCCATGAGTCTGCCTTGTTTTTCAACTCACCTTGAACATACTCCTCAAGTACATCTGCCATCATATAAATCAAGGTTCCCTCTTCATTGTATTGCTTTGCATTGCTGAAAACCAACAGCATATCGGACACAAAATCTTTAAACGATTTATATTTGTTATCTGATAGTTTTGAACGAATTGTGCTGAAATCCATCGGCTTCTTTATGATTTTTAGATAATCTTCACACATATCGAGCTTGGGATCAACAGGAACACGAAATGGAACGGATATCGGCCGGCGAAATAACTCTGTGAGAAGCTTACCGCACCAACCCTTATCATACTCATTTAACCCTTTCATCTGCGATAAAAAGGGGTATTTTACCGTTAACGTGTCTTTTATTTTTTGTAAAAGTCAGGCAATCAAGTTCTCAAAATCTCATCGCGTTTTTGTCAATTGTTGAAGAAAAATTTTCGCACAAAAATGATGGATGATGATATCATTGATGCTACACCTCAGTTTTATGAAAAGCTTTCTAGTGACGACAAACTCAAGTACGATGAGATGAAAAACATACTGGGATCTCCTGACCATCGCTATAACCGAAATAAGAGAATTGTGACATTCAACGAGATGCTTGATACAATTAAAGAGTACTGTGTCAAGGATGATAGCGATGATTGGAAGAGGTTTTTGGTATGTGGAATTTGTTGGATGAACAATGAAATTGCAATTAATACCAGACAGCTTCGAATATTGCTAGGTAAAAGCAAATCATCCATAAATGGCGCCTTTGCTAAAATGGGGTATGAAACTATACCATCAAAGGGCAATGATACTGAGCCTTTGATTCAAAAGATTCCATTTTTGAAAGGCAATTTTTCTGAGTTCAGACAATGGACTGTTCGAAGACCCTCATCTGGTATTACTAAAAGTCCTAGACCTGTCCTTAAAACAGATTTGGTTTCAGCTACACCAATAATGCCAACATTTCATGGAAAAAAGCAGACATATTCCATTTCTCAGTTTCCCAGTCCTCTTCCTGTTCAAGCTAAAGAGGAAACACCACAATTTGATTATCCCCCAATGTCTCAAGAGTACCAAGTAGATGAATACTTTGATAACTGGTATGGAAATAATGACGATCCTTTCTCAGAAGGTCCATTCTTTTGATACAATAAACCATGTTATATGTTTACTATTGTACTCTTTTGATACATAAGTAATAATTCAACCAAATGTTTGAAATCGATCAATCCATCTTGATCATATTGAATACAACTACTTATTTGTCGCATTTCTTGATTCGAAAACTTATTTTGCCCATATTTCATCAAAATTTCTTGCAAAAGAAAATTATCAATCCTATCGTCAATCCTCTTAACAAAAACACGGAAACAATCTTGTAAAATGGTTCTGGATTCTTCATTAATCCACTTTGGATCGATAAGAATCTGTACTTCTTCAAAAGTGTATGTGTCTTTGTTTCCAATTCCACTCTCCTTAAGAATGTAGTCAATATATCTCTGGTAATATGGCTTCTTAATCATCTCAAAAAATGTTTTTAAGTCATTCGCCAATATAAAATCATCTTCATCATCACAGAGCTGCCCAAAGATCTGATACAAATCAGACATTTTATTTTACAACGTAAAATGTCGGCCGTTAAGTTTTGGGAAAAAGTGGCATTTGTCCACAATAATGTCCAAATATGCTTATTATAAGAGCTCTTTTAATGATAAGAAGCCAAATATTCCGAGTTATTGCTTAAATGACAATGATAAAGCATTTGCAAATCCAACACGTCGATCTGCATTCCAGACAGATAATAAAAAATATTCTGCTTATGCAGCAGGTGAAAAGAATTACTTGCCAAGGCCATATGGGATCAATAGACCTCAAGACCCGCTTTTTAGAAAATCGGCTTATCAGGTCCCCTCAAAAAATAGGTTTTCGATTTACCCAAATAAATATATGGATACATCATCTGATAGCGATAGCAGTTCTTCTGATGATTTTTTAACCAACAAAGAACAGAAGTTTGTCCCGAAATACCAGCCTAATTCGAGATACAAAACATCTACTTTGAGGAATAAGTATAATATCAGCACATCCGAAAGTAGTTTAGATTCTTCTGAAAAGAGTTATGAGTCTTCGGATTTGAGTTCTGATTCATTTGAATTGCCACAAAAAACATCTAGTCGGAAAGTAACCCAAAAGAGATGTACTCCTAGTCAAAATGTAATGGCTTTGAAAATCTCTAAACCAATTTTTTGTCATATAAAAGTTACTTCGATTGATGACAAAATAGGTTTGAAACATGATCAGGACTTTGATGATTCTGAGTTGTATTCATCTAGTAGTGAAGATAGTAATTTAAATGAAATGCTCAAAAAACTAACAAATAATAAGGTGCTGAAAAATGCTAAACCATATAAGGTTGAAATGGTATCCAATACAGCACATATTAAGAAAGCCCCTGCTCCTCCTTCATATAAGCCAAATCTTAACTTCCGAGTCAGTGATGATTCCGATATTCTTGATGAAGAAGAGAAGCCTCTACCAAAGAAAGTTACAAATATTGCTACTGGTAAACCAACACCAGCTCCCACGAAGCCAAATCTCAGTTTCCAACTCAGTGATGATTCAGATCTTCTTGAAGAAGAAGAACAGCCAGAACCAAAGAAAGTAACAAATATTGCTCCAGTCAAACAAACACCAGCTCCTACAAAGCCAAATCTCAACTTCCAACTCAGTGATGATTCAGACCTTCTTGAAGAAGAAGAAGAGAAACCCGAACCAAAGAAAGTCTCAAATGTTGCTCCAAGTAAACCAGCACCAGCTCCCACAAAGCCAAATCTCAACTTCCAACTCAGTGATGATTCAGATCTTCTTGAAGAAGAAGAACAGCCAGAACCAAAGAAAGTAACAAATGTTGCCCCAGTTAATCCAAATCTCAACTTCCAACTCAGTGATGATTCAGACCTTCTTGAAGAAGAAGAGAAGCCAGAACCAAAGAAAGTCTCAAATATTGCTCCAAGTAAACAAACACCAGCACCAGCTCCTACAAAGCCAAATCTCAACTTCCAACTCAGTGATGATTCAGACCTTCTTGAAGAAGAAGAAGAGAAACCCGAACCAAAGAAAGTCTCAAATGTTGCTCCAAGTAAACCAGCACCAGCTCCCACAAAGCCAAATCTCAACTTCCAACTCAGTGATGATTCAGATCTTCTTGAAGAAGAAGAGAAACCCGAACCAAAGAAAGTAACAAATATTGCTCCAGTCAAACAAACACCAGCACCAGCTCCTACAAGGCCAAATCTCAACTTCCAACTCAGTGATGATTCAGACCTTCTTGAAGAAGAAGAAGAGAAGCCAGAACCAAAGAAAGTCTCAAATGTTGCTCCAGTCAAACAAGCACCAACATCAGCTTCTACAAAGCCAAATCTCAATTTCCAACTCAGTGATGATTCAGATCTTCTTGAAGAAGAAGAAGAGAAGCCAGAACCAAAGAAAGTAACAGATGTTGCTCCAGTCAAACAAGCACCAACATCAGCTTCTACAAAGCCAAATCTCAATTTCCAACTCAGTGATGATTCAGATCTTCTTGAAGAAGAAGAACAGCCAGAACCAAAGAAAGTAACAAATGTTGCCCCAGTTAATCCAAATCTCAACTTCCAACTCAGTGATGATTCAGATCTTCTTGAAGAAGAAGAGAAACCCGAACCAAAGAAAGTCTCAAATGTTGCTCCAGTCAAACAAACACCAGCCCTCGCAAAACCAAATCTCAATTTCCAACTCAGTGATGATTCAGATCTTCTTGAAGAAGAAGAAGAGAAACCCGAACCAAAGAAAGTAACAAATGTTGCTCCAGTCAAACAAACACAAGCACCAGCTCCCACGAAGCCAAATCTCAACTTCCAACTCAGTGATGATTCGGATCTTCTTGAAGAAGAAGAAGAGAAGCCAGAACCAAAGAAAGTCTCAAATGTTGCTCCAGTCAAACAAGCACCAACATCAGCTTCTACAAAGCCAAATCTCAATTTCCAACTCAGTGATGATTCAGATCTTCTTGAAGAAGAAGAAGAGAAGCCAGAACCAAAGAAAGTAACAGATGTTGCTCCAGTCAAACAAACACCAGCTCCTACAAGGCCAAATCTCAATTTCCAACTCAGTGATGATTCAGACCTTCTTGAAGAAGAAGAGAAGCCAGAACCAAAGAAAGTAACAGATGTTGCTCCAGTCAAACAAACACCAGCTCCTACAAGGCCAAATCTCAATTTCCAACTCAGTGATGATTCAGACCTTCTTGAAGAAGAAGAGAAGCCAGAACCAAAGAAAGTAACAGATGTTGCTCCAGTCAAACAAACACCAGCTCCTACAAGGCCAAATCTCAATTTCCAACTCAGTGATGATTCAGACCTTCTTGAAGAAGAAGAACAGCCAGAACCAAAGAAAGCAGTAAATACTGCTCCAGCTAAACAAGCACCAACACCAGCTCCTACAAAGCCAAATCTCAACTTCCAACTCAGTGATGATTCAGACCTTCTTGAAGAAGAAGACTCACAAATATCAATGAATCGTCATCTTCAAAACCAATCAACCGAGCAATCTGAATCAAACGAAATCAATGATTTCTTCAACAGTGATAACGAATAAATTTTCTTTTTTTCTAATTACATATCGTTGGCCCCACTTTTTTGCCCGTTATTTCCATTTTTTAATTGAATTTTATGATAAAATCAATTGAATGTTAAAAAGTTTTTGTATGATTAACGTTGTCACTTCATTTGTATAAATGGAGAACGATCTGAAAATCTTCGATGAGGTTTCTCAGGAGAGGCCCGGGTACTTAAATGCATCAGAGTTTGAAACTCTTCTTCAAAGATGCGGAGCCCCAATGTTGTCTGGAAATGGTGTGAAAAACTTTTTCCGTGGAGTTGATATGGATGGAAGCGGTTATGTTTCAAGAGATGAGTTTGTACAAGTTTTCACTGCTTTGAACTCGGAAAACCAAATTGAGGTAGTTAAGGTACTTTTCCGTTCTTATGACAAAGATAGGAGCGGTTATTTGACCATTGATGAGATTCATTCGTTGGTTTGTGATTTTGTCCAGGAAATTCCAATAGAAACACTTGATGCTGGTTTTGCAGAACTTGGAATTAGCAAGATGGACTTTAATCAAGTCTATAAATTGGCTTTTAATCAAGATATTGACTATCCAGTGGATCCATATGAAGGATGTAGCCGTGCTGAGAAACAAACCGACCCTCCTGTGGAAACTAATGATATTGAGGCTGCAATGGCGGAAATTGAAAGAGAGTTTAATGCTGCTGATAAGGGAATGGATGGTAAATTATCCGAATCCGAATTTACAGCTTTGGCAGAGAAAACTAATATGAACCAGGTTTTTGCTCAAATAACACATAGAATGTTCCTTGGTTTGGATATTGATGGAAGTGGATATATTACCAAAGAAGAGTTTATGTCAACATTTCGTTCGATTCTTCAGAATGATATGACAGCTATGGCAAAAATCCTGTTCAGAGCATATGATGCTGATAGAAGTGGAAGACTTGACAAAACTGAAGTTTATAATTTATTGAAAGAGATGGGCCAGGAGCAATCCCCTGAAGATATTGATCAATTTATGACCCAATATTCTACAAATGGAACCCTATCATATGCTAACATTGTTTCATTTGCTTTTGGTACCACAATTCCTGATGATTCTGATCCATATGATGGATTAAATAGGCCAAAGGGCCCAGCTAAGCCAAAGAAGACTGAAGAGCATCATGTTGACACTAAACCAGAGCATCCCGATAAAAAGAAGCCTGAAGAGAAGAAATCCGGGTGTTGTTTACTTTTGTAAATAACAAAAAATGGAAGTAAATCATCGAGATTACAAAACAATTCGAGAACTTTTTCTTGGGAAGAAGGGATTCCCCAAAGAGGCCCTTTCGGATTTGGGGAATATGTTATTTTTGTTGTTCTCGGAATTTTTATTAATTGGGCTACCATATACTGAACTTTGTTCAATTTGTGGTGTGTTTCTATTCGACAATCACGTTTTAATCAATTCTAAGTTGCTTTCGAAAGCGTTTTCTCTAGAATTTACCCAATTAAATCGATTAGTGTATTCTTCTCTGATTCCAATTGAAAAAATTCCAAAAAATCTTGAAACATACTTCAATACTATATTAAAATCGAATTTTGAGTCGTGGAAGCTCTATCGATTTGTTAATAGCACAGGTACAAAAACAGGTTTTAGATTCCTTAATAAGTTGAACCCGATCTCAATATCCCGCTTTTTTGAACATGAAAAACAATTTTCTATTCAAACACATCATCTTAATATCGAAGGTTGTAAGAACGTTGGCTACCCAAGTGATAGTTTTGGATTGTATTATCAGTCAATGATACCTAAACAGGAACATAAGAATCAATCAATGAGTTGGATTCTAAAATAACATTGTATTTACTCATTATTGTTTCAAAAGCTCTGAAATCTTATGTAATTCATCATCGAATCTTTTAGTGGCGGACTTCAATGATTTTGGATAAGAAATGGAATCAAATCTGGAAAAGCTATTGAGAAATTGAATTCGTAAAGAATTATTAAAAGTATCATGTTTGTGTGCTTCAAACTTGAAATCTGATATTCTGAGAAGAGATTTATTCTGCATTTCTTGATTTTGATGAAATTTAAAAGTGGATTCAAATTGTCTGTATTGTGTTTTGAGTTCTTTGTATTTTTTTGAAAGAGTACTTCGATGATCATTGGATGTTTTGAGTAAGTTCGTAAGATGACTATACTTATTGTTTAAATCATTTCTCTCGGCTTTTTGAATTTCAATTGTTCTGATAAGTTCTGTTTTTTGATTATTTATTTCATATATGGTATTCCTCAGCCTATGATTTTCATTAAAAATAAAAATCGATTCAGAATTCTGAGATTGAAGATCTGATACTTTGGATATTATTGTCTTAATATATTGATCCTTCTTTTCCAATACACATTGAATGTCAGAAAACTTCTCTTGAAGTTGAGTATAACTTTCTTGAATCTGTTTGTATTCTTCTTCATTTTTAAAATCCATTTGATTCTTAAGGATAGTCTCCATTGAATTTATTTGTTTGTCCTTTGTGAGTAATTTATCTTCCATTTCCACAATTTTCTGTGTATTTTGGTTAATAATCTCTTGGAGCTTCTTGGAATTCTCAATTAAAGATCGATTTTCGTTATCAACAGTATTTTTCAATTTGGAAATTGTATTAGTATTATCTCTAAGGCTCTCAATAATGTTGCAACTGTTAGTCAGTTCTTTTCTTAAATCAATGATAATACTGTCCCTTTCATATAATTGTTGAATGAGATTTTCTGCTCTCTTTTCACTTTCAATGCTCTCCTCTGCCCCATATTTATCAAAAAAAGCTGGTGTAGATACTTGAAGAGTGGTTGGTTTGTCGGAATCTTCATGGCTATTCAACAATAACAAGGTAAACTCAAAAGCACTACAAATTCCTATTGTTGTTTTTTTCAGTTCATTGATATCTCTTGCTGTCTCAACTGCAGATTTTATGAATCTCAAATTTGATACATGACCTTTGGCTTGGTTAAAAGTTACACCACTTTCAATCTCGGCTTTAACGACATTGTATGGGTTCCTTTTGATAAAACCATTTAAATTACGGACCAAATCCAACAAAAAGTCCTTTGGAATTACTTTAAACGCATTTATAGCAGGTTTAGAACGAATAAAAAAATCAATCAAAGATTCTTCATTGTAAACAGAAGCTTCGATTAGTGAAACAATATATACTATATACTCTGTAATCATTTTATGGAATTGCTTAGTTCCCTCTTCAATATTCCCATAATTAAGAATAACCTGAAAAAGTCTGACGCAAGATACTAACTTCTTGGTTAAATCAACTTCTGCAAGGCTATCTGTATATAACTTAACATGCTCTGCATTTCCTACATCGATTCTTTCCTCCAAAAACAAAAAAACTTCTCTGATAAAATCATCCATATGCCAAAAAGTGGAGGATTTTGCGATCAAATAAAGTTCACAAAAACCGATCAAAACTCTATAAATTGCCCCTGGGCCAAACACTTTAATATGGAGGGTCAGACTTCCCCCAATCTCCAAGAAACAAATAAAGAATTCTTTATATACAGAGGAGTTTTTAATAGAGATCCTGTTGATATAGCCAAATGTATTGCAAGACCTGCAGCTCCAAAACCGCGCAAAATAACCGAATTAGCAAATTCGTTAGTAGGTCAGCATGTTATTAATTCCTCCATTCGGGAACTGCTTATGAATTTACACAATAATCCAGCCAATCTTATTGTTTGTGATAGTTTGTAAATAGATGAGTTTCGTTTCTCTTTTTTTAAAAATCTGTACGTTTACCTTAAAAACATGAAAGAATCTAGAGAGAAAGTGATGAAAATTCTTCAAGAAAAGGCGGAAGACTTAGTCCAATATCAGAATGAAAATAAGAAATTGATGTTACAGATAGAATTATTAGAGGAAGAAAAGAATTTGAAGCTATCTGAAGAAAAGCTGCTGAATGATGAGATGAGCGCAGAGTTGAACTTATATAGACTTAAGTGTAACTGCTATGAGCAAAAAATAGCCGAATTGGAGATAAAAATGAAAAAAGAAGCAGAAATTTCGGAGAATAGGGTTAAAAAGTGGAAACAAAAGTTCAAGGATTGTGAGATGACGAGAAAAAATCAATCACTTTCTAATGATCCAAATGAAGAATACAGAAATATACTAAGAAACGAAACAATGAAACAGAACCTAGAGCTAAACACTCAAATCAAAACTCTGGAAAAGAAAATAGTCCAAAAAGATGATGAAATTGAACAAGTTAAGGTTTTATATGACCAAAAAATCAAAGCACTGCGTTATGCGTTAAAGAAGAAAGATGTGGTTAATCAAGATAAGCAAAAAATGGATGAGGTTTGCCAACAAATAATGGAATCCTCAAAAAAGAGGGAAATAGAATTGAGAGATGATATAAACAGATTGACCTCTCTTCTTGATAGTGAAACCATTAAGAGAAAAGCCTTTGAAAAGCAAAACAAAAGAATCAAAAAATCAATTCAGAGTCTTGAATGCAAATATAGAAGCGATATTCGGTCTTTGACTGAAAAGAATGATTGTTTATATAATTCAATCCAAGATTTTAATGTGAGTGAATCGTCAATAAGTTCAGAAAACTTGTTTCTTAGGAGTCATGTGTCTCGACTTGAGAAGAAGCTTTCGAAATTTGATCAAATTAAAAACAGATTGAGTGAAATGGAAACAATAATACAGGATCAAAGAGTAATAATTGAGGATTTGAAAAATGAATTACTTTTGATCAAACAAGAAAAGGGAAAGGAATCAAATGAATTGTCCGTGATTCTATCACCATTCGATCAAAATGAAAATGGCCAGTGGAACCAACAATTGAATATAATTCGTGGCATCATATTGAGAATCCGTGAAAATGAAGAACGAGTAAAACAAATGGAAATACTGATTGAAGAAAAAGACCATATTATCCAAACCCATGAAGATACCATAATATCTACAAAATCATCATTAGATGAAATGACAACAAAGAAAAAAGAATTACATGATCAATTATATCAAATTCTAAGTGCCTTTGGTCCATTTAATGAATCAAACGTAAGTAGCACTATTCAAAAGATTATCAGCCTCCAAAAATACTCAAAAGAGTATCATAGTTTTGTTTCAATGATTTCCAAAAGAATAGAAAAGGTTAATTTTGAATCTCAAAACGAGATACATAAGATGAATTGCCTTTTTGATGATAGCTTTCCATTACTTGTTTCTCTCAGAACAATTATTCTCACATCAGTCTTTTTGAATAGGTTTAAATTCTTCAGTAGGAATCAACAATATGATCCAACTACTATAATGCAATTTGTTACACCAAATGATAGAAACTCACAAAGTTCTGTTATAAGATTATCAACGAGTGTTTCTTCATTATTTGCAGAAAATAGAGAACTCTCAAATCAACTTTCTCAGAGAATTTCTGAGAATTCATCATTAAATGACAGAATTTTATCATTGGAGCATCAAATCATTGAATTGCAAAAATCCAAAGAGCAAATCAAAGAACCCGTAATTATAGAAGAACCACCCGTAGACACTATTAATATGGTTGAATTTGAATCTCTTCAAAGCGAACTGGAAAAGGCTCAAAAAGAAAAAGCAATTCTTGATGAACAAAACCAAAACCTTCGTGAAGAGCTTCGAAAACATTTAGAAATCAGCGAATCATTTATCGAACAAAACTCAAACTCAAACAATTCTGAGCTGATTCAAGAAAACAACCAACTTAAGCAGCAGATTACCCAACTCTCATTCGATCTTGAAAATTCAATGATTGCTCTGAAAGCAAAAAACAAAGAAATTCTATCACTTGAACGATCAAAAAAGAAAACTCACAAAATCCAAACCGAGGAATCCCGCTTCGAATTCGATGAGGATATCAAGAAAAGACTCTCAGACATTCAACACCAACTGTTATGTTAAAAAATGAATTTTAGTTCCTCTCTAATTGAATCCAAAATGCGTTTAAGAAAAGTGACGGACCATTTTGGAAAATGTTCAGTTGCAGAATGACTGATGCTTCTCTTCTTAAGAAAGTTCTTGAGGCTCTTCGTGATCTTGTTGAAGATGCTAATATTGATTGCAACGAAACTGGTCTTTCTATTCAAGCTATGGATGCATCACACGTGGCTCTTGTCTGTTTGAACCTTGATCAAAAAGCCTTTGACAAATATGTTTGTGATTCATCGGTAACTCTCGGTGTTAACATTGGATCAATTCAAAAGATTATTAAATGTGGTGAATCATCGGATATTCTTACACTTCAAAATGACTCTGATTCATCGAACCTTAAATTCACCTTTGAAAATGGGTCTGACAGGCATTTCGAATTTTCGATGTCTCTTATGGATATCGATTCTGAGAGACTGGCAGTTCCAGATTTCGAAACAACTGTGACAATCAAGATGCCATCAGCTGAGTTGCAAAAGATTTGTCGTGATTTAACTCAATTTGGTGATACTGTTAAAATCACAGTTCAAAAAGGTCAAGTTACTTTTTCTGTTGCAGGAGCAACAACCAAAGGATCACTCATTCTTAGCTCAGTAGATCTTCAAGTTCCTGAAGGAAGTGTTGATGATAATAGCAAGAAAATCACAAAGAACGATGTAGATGTTGAACTCTCCTTTGCACTCAGATACTTGAATTTCTTCACAAAAGCTGCACCTTTATCAGATAATGTTGAACTTGTTTTAACAGCTGACCGTCCTTTGATTGTTCGTTTTCACTTGAATGATGGTAATGGTAAAATACAGTATTACTTAGCCCCTAAGGTTGATGAGAATGATGAAAATAATGAGTAAAGGATTAAACACATTTATGTTAAATCAAAGGACTCCTGGCCTTCAAGAATAGCATAGATAAGCTTTGTCTTCATTATCTCTTTTGTTGTGTATGGTGGGAGCTTTAAATAATGTGTACAAGTTGATACCGATGGTAAACAGTCATCAGGATTATGAGAATCATCTGTCTTTTTAGCAATGCAAATATGAGGCTGGAGAGAATTTAATCCTCCAATTGGAAGCCTTTGTGATCCAGTAACAAATTGAATAAAATTAGACTGCATGTTTTCATCCATTTCGGTAATGATTTCAAATAAAAGCTTAACTTGTATTGAATCATGGGTGTAACCATGGGCAACTTCAATATACTTGCTAAGATCCTGATAACAAATATGAACTGTGTCACCAGTAATCAATCTTTGTAAATCTGATGGCTTTAAGATATATAGGAAATTAATATTGATCACTTCATTGAATCCTCTTATGAATTCTTCTCCTAAGATCTTAACTTGTGCGCCAATACTGAAACTCTCAATTTTTTCCCTATACTGAAGTATGTTGTTATGGCTTACTTCAATGGAGTTACCATTTTCGATTAATTCGATACTATCAATCCCAGGATATGTAAAAGGCAATCCGAATAACCCTTCTTCGTTCCCATTCAACGATTTATATAACACAGGATCAATATCCTTTAAAGATATAAACTCATTCATTATTAATTTGAAGAATTCCAATGACAAAGGAATGGGAACAACAATGTCCATTGCGACCGCTTTGCCGCAAAGAATCCCAAATAAATAAAACAATTTGGGATCACCATTTGGAGAAGGGAATAAACCATTATGAGAGAAGGAATACTCGCCTGTTGATGAATTCCTCCACATATTCCTCGCTTTTTTGGAGAATTCTATCCCCATTAAAGTAAAGAATTCATGAGTTGGACCTGATCCGAATCCTGCTTCATTTTCAAAGGAAAAATCTAATTGAACTGGTCCTTTTGCAAATGTTTCTAATATTTGCAATCCTTTGAGGAATAAATCGCCCCTGGGAATCTTTACACTGAAAAATGGCCTATTATCACGAAAGCGTGTTGTATTATGGAAGATTGAATGATTTGAATGGACAAGAACAGAAAAGAAATCCATCGCAAGCATTTTAAATCCAAATATCCTAATTTCACTTGGAAATACGGATGGAAAGTTGGTAAGGATCTGAATCCCACATGAAGACATTGAGCTGTTTAATAATGGAGATTTCATTGTTTTTGTTACAAAATCCAAGAAATTTGGGGCAATCGAAAACTTGGAAGGGCAGACTCTATGAATATGTTTTATGATATCTAATACAAGCATAGCATCTTTTGATAAGAGATCGTGCTTGGGTGCAAATTCTTTTTTCTCAAAAACAATCTCTGATTCAAGACTTATTAAAAAGTTGTTATCTCTCCAATAATTGGGGTTTTCACTCACTTTTAATAATGAAGGGAACATTGGATCAGAACAACGAAAATGTGTATCATTATAAACAAATGAAAACCGATGATAATCAGGGGTACAAAACACCCTATTCAATATTGATAGCTCTGTGAGTCCTAAATTATTTAAATGGGTGAGATCGATCAATGATTTCATTTCGGTATACAATTCAGAAGCACCTAGAAGGCTTTCGTTTTTAATTCCGTAGATTTCTTCGTTAATCCATGCCTCAATAGCGCCAAAGGCCTCATTAGATCCAAAAGAGTGAGTATGTGTATTCCCTTCAAAATGAACCTCAACTGTAAATTCAATATTAGAGTATGATGATGGTGATGCTGAACCACAACCATCATTCTTGATTTCAAATGGAATAAAGAGCAATAACTCGCATAGGGATTTTGTAATGATATTGAAATCATATCTTTCTTGAGGCGAAGAGTCTGATAACAATTTGAGAAAGCAACTCAAAAAACATTGATCCAAAAAATCATAATAAGAAAATGAGGTAGATTTGAGAAAGTCTAACATTTCATCAAGGGTGGAAAACCGTGTATCTTTAAAAACGCTATAATTCACATCTCCAACCTCATTGATAACAGACTGAATTCCATTTTTATACCACTCAACATATTGTCCATCCGAAGGCTGTAATTTGTTCAGCTGTGCTAATATCCCAATTTTGGCTATTTGAAGTTGATTTTTATATCCTAATATAAATGGTAAAATATAAGGACAATTACGAGCGTTAAGACTTAATCCAAGAACTTTACGCAAAAAATCTTCGTCTACATCAAAACTTTCAAGAGATAGACATGATGCTATTGCAGAAATACACAAATTTGCTTGAGATCCATGTTTAATGATGTAGTTCATTAAGCATATCCTCATATCTTTGGAAAACTCAAGAGCTCCATCGATAGAACCATGAACAGGCGAAATTAAATCAGGTGGGAAAATTGAGTTTGGCAAAATATCAAAAATTGCTAAAAAACACAATCTGTGAATGATATCATTCAGATCATTACTATAAACAGTGTTTAAAACATTGATATATAAATTACTATGCTTAGCAAAAAAGGATGCAATACTAACATCTTTTGTTACAATATTAATAATGTTGAGAATGCGACGTATGTCTTTTGGTGATAAACAATTTGTCATAAATCCTAAAAGCCTCTCTATGTGGACTATATCAATATTACTGGTTTTGATTGAACGAAAAATATTCTCCAAAACCTGTAGAGCTAATGATGATATCTTTGGATTCGAAGAAATAACATAATCAATGAGTTGTCCAATATGCTGGATGTACGAATCATTGTATGTGCTTTGAGTTACCATCCTGATGGTCTCGAAACAAATATTCTGATCACTAGCTCTTAAAAAATCCACATACTTAAGAAATACACCGATTCCCAATTTATTAGCAACTTCTTCTGCTTTCACTTCACAAAAGCCATTCAATGCTCGGATACAATGTTCTATAATTGGAATTCCTATATCGCTATTAAATTTTTGCTCAATTGCAGGAATAAACCCCATAGATGACAAATAAATTGCAGCTGTGCCATGAATCTCCAGAATATTTCTAATTCCTTGCGCTGCCATTTCTACTACAAAATCTAATTCTGACTTTGAAAAAACCTCAAAAAGAGAAGCACATAACTTTGATACACCATAACTCTCAACTTGAGCAGGTGTAGCGGACATTATCGAGGCTGAAATGAATTGCAAAGAGTCTATGAGCAAACCAATGTCCTCCGATATCAGCTGCTCAAGATTCGAATCCATCAACTCATTACTAAATGAAAAATCAGTCTCCATTAGTAAATTTTATAAATTATTCAAATCTTCATCAAATTTTAACCTTTTGTGTCCTTGTTAGTGCTAATGACAAGTTGAAAATGGTTTAATGTGTGTGCTATTGATGATTGTTTTGATTTAATAGATTATATAACTTGATTGTTGTTTTTTTCTAAAATGCTTACAAAATTGTTTTTTTGTTTCATTAAACATCTTGATGGATCTTGAGATTTTTTTGTGATAATAGGTAACTGAATCATAGAAAGCAATTGATTCATAGTGAAAAATTAAATTTGATAAATGGAAACAATGAGAAAATCGGATTGATTGTAATGAATTATGTATGACTGTTCAATGACACTTGATTGAAAAAAGTAACAAAATTCCTTTATAAAGCGAAATATTTCATACAAATCCCTTTATTATATACCATGGTGCCAAATTGTGGATATACAAATGATTCTCCAAAAACTTTTTCTTCCGTTTATTAATGAATGTTGTTAACAAATGGAGAAAAAAGGCCTTTGATCTATCGTCAGAATTAATAGATCATGAAACAAGTTTTAGCGATAAAATCGGAGTGATTAATAGGATTATTGATGAAATAGAAAACTCGTTGGCTAAATCCAAAGTTATGTATCGTGAAGCAAATTTAGCGAAACAACAAATTGAGGATGAAAACACAATGATAAAATCTAGGATTGCTATTGGTGAAAAACATTTAAATGAGTATTCTCAAGAAAAAAGGACTGCATTTACTATTTTGCAAGAAATTACCAATACAATGATGATGCGAGATGCTTTAAATTTTGAAATACCATTATTACCAATACAAAGGGTTATAAACTGCATTTCATCTATAAAACAAGTTCATATTCCAGTATCCAGTGTTTTTTTGAATGAAGAAGAGAACTCTCTTTCTGTAGTAATTAAAGAACTATCTTCAAAAAAGTCAAAAATGTTAGAAATTCAAGCCGAAATATCTGTATATTCAAAACTTGAAAATGCAATGAAATCTTATTGCACTCTATTATCTAAATGGAAAGAAATTGAAAAAAACAACTTACAAATCAGTGATAATAAGTCTGGAGAACAAGAATTAAGGAAAAAATATCTATCTCTTCAAAAACAGAATCGTTTTTCTTTGGCTCAAGAAGAAGAAAAATTGAAGAAAATATATGAGATGAAGCAATCAAAACTAGAGGATTTGTCAAAAAGGCATTTGAAGTTTGAAGAAATGATACAAATATTGAAGCAAAGCCCCGAAGAAAAGCTATCATCTGCTCAAAGTGCAATTGATGAAATGAAGAAGCAATTGATGGATCAAAGAATGGAAATTGAAAAGAGAAAGGAAAATATTAAGGAATTGAAATCTAGAGTTGTAATAGAACTCCCACAAAACAGAGAGAAAAAGTCTACCAATCCAGAAATTGACAACATAGGTACTGTAAATGTTGTTAAAACCCTGAATGATCTCAGAGCTAAAGCTTTAAAACTCTGCAAAACAGAGAAAAAAAATGATTAACAAATTGTTTATAAAGAATTAATAGTCATTTCGTTTTGATTAATAAGATTCTTTGATTGTGCGGTGGCGTGTAATTCAATAACAAATTCGATGGCTAAAACAATCTTTTGATAAAAAACCTCCTCCTCGTTGGAAGGCTGGATAGAATTCAATTCTCTATCATAAGCTTGATCAATTAATGAAACAATACCAACTTTTGATCCAAGTCTTCTGGTTATTGTACAACAGAGGCTCTGCATTTTGTTAAAAAGACCACTCTCGCAGTCTGATGAAAGCATATAAAAAGTAGCTGCTTGTCCCCATGATGAAGCTAAAATAATGAAAAACTCAGTAAGGGCCATATTAACTTCAATAGAATTATCTAAATAATTATCTAACAAACTATACATTCTTTGAAGAATTTCAGTAACTCTTAAAGTAAGTGAATGAGGTCTGGCTTGAGATTTAGTTAATGAGGTGGATACTCGTATTCTTGCATCTGTAAGATGGCCATTCATTCCAGATCTTAACATCCATTCAGCATTTAAGAGTCCCATGTAATCTAATGAAACCTTTATATTCTTGGGATGATCTCCAAAATCGGCTTCAGAATGATCTAGAACAAGTGTGCAGGCTCGGATGGCAAGTTGTATCAGATCATTATTTTTGGAATCTAAATATTTCGGGATTTGTGACTCTAAAAAGACTATAACAGGAGCTAATAAACTAGGATGGTCAAATGACACAAGTTGATACATTGCATTTCTAAGAATAGTAATATCACTATGATTTTGGAACAATGAATCACTCAAACACAACTGATATGCTTTTGAGAAACTCTCCAAAAAAACTTGCGGAGATATTCTCAAAGAAAGATTCAATGATAATAAAAATGAAACCTTATAACTATCAAATGATTTGGAAATGGTACAATCTCGAATAAACTCGATACAAATTGCAATGAAAGGAGAATAATTAACTAAAAATGATAATAAATCTGAGCATATGTTTGCTTTTGATAGAAAATGAACAATAAGCTCCCCCACAATTGTATATTTTGAAACAATCATTTGGATAATTTGGTGAATTAATGGCGCAGATGATTCCGATAGAACGAAAAGATGTATGTCATCCGGAAATTCAGTCAAGTGTTTTATCAATGATTCAATAAGAGAAGAAAAATTATCAGCATTTGATGGTGGAGCATTATCGATGAGTGTATTCAGTGGCTTTACAATTGCCGATTCTCTAAGAAGAAACGACAAAGGCTTCTTAGAAATTTCGGTAAAAAATACAAGAACATCATTAACATATCCCTTGTATTTTTCGCTCATTGTGATTCCAACTAATTTAGCCGGAATCTCCTTGCTAACCAATACCTTAACGAGATCTGTTGGATTTGTTGCACACATTTGCTTCATTGCATTCACTAAATCACCAAATAATTGTTTGGTTGAATCCTTGGAATTTCCTAGAATAGCTTTACATAATTCAGACCAGCACATTAAAATATCTTCTGACTTAACCTCTGTTGACATAAAACCAACAACTTTCGAAAAAAAAGCATTCATTAAAGAGTAGGATAAATACCCCTTTTGAATAACTGAGGTAGGTTTACACAATTATCCTTCTAATTTATAAAAATTAAGTGTTATTTAAGTATCACTAGCATAATACAATCCTAAAAACTATGTAGGAAGGTACAAAATATAATCTGGGATAAATTTGGTTGGAACATTTCAAAGTTATTTATTTGTAAAGAACAACGTTATTGTTTTCAATTCAGTATTTTCTTGTCACATATCATTCATAAACCCTGTTATTAGCCCAAATAAAATCGGGCCCTATCTTTTAAAGGAAGCAATAGGGTCCGGATCTTTTTCTAGTGTGCGTGTGGCTATACATATTCAAACCAAAACAGAATACGCGTGTAAAATTATTCCAAAAAAGCGTCTGGAGAATATGGTTGATAAATCTCGTTTTGAGCAAGAAATTAGGATTCATCAGAGAATTCATCACCCGAATATTGTTCAGTTGATAGATGTTTTCAAAGATTCTTTGAATTATTACATTATTCTTGAGCTTTGTACACAAGGAGAATTATTTTCTAGCATTCTTTGCCATAGGAAGCTCAGAGAAGATGAGGCTTCTCAGTATTTCAACCAGGTCCTATTAGCTGTGGCATATATTCATAATCTTGGAATAGCACATCGGGATTTGAAACCTGAAAATATTCTCATCAGTGATAATAGATTGATTAAGCTTTGTGATTTTGGCCTTTCTAAGCTTTTCGAAAGGAATGAAAGAACGACATCAACATCATGTGGGTCACCATGCTATGCATCACCCGAAGTGATTTCTGGTGGTAGTTATGATGCCTTTTTGAGCGATATATGGAGCTTAGGGGTGATATTATACTCAATGGTTACGGGGCAACTTCCATGGACAAAAAGGAATAGGTTGCAGTTATTTCACCAAATCCAAAAGGGAAAATACGTCATTCCAGCCTATGTATCACCTTTGTGTTCCAGCCTCATCACTAGCCTGATTAAAGTTAATCCAAGTAAAAGGATAACTTTACAAGCAGCCCTGAAGCATCCTTTTATTACTATGAACATACAAAACGAATCAATCGATTGGAAAGATTGCCGATATTTATCATTAAGAAAGATGGATCAGTTTTTTGAAAGGGAATACTCATTAGGAAGCGTTTTTTCTATTCATGAGTACATTAAAAATAGTAATGATTGCATAAAAATTCCAAAAATGAGAATCAGGAAAAGGTTTGTCTCTCAAGTTTTCGAGGATTCTCCTGAATCGAATGATTATAAGTTCAAAATAGATAGAATTGATCCGATTCTCGTCCAAAGTCGAAAACAGAGAAGAATACCCAAGATTTTTAAGCCCAATAAATTGTAATTTATTTTTATGATTAATTCTCTTGTCGTGGGTAAAACCAAAACCAACTGCTACATCATTACTGATTCGAATCAATGCGCTGTCATCGATCCAGGCGCGGAAGGCAATAGAATAGTTCAAACAATAAAGGATAAGTTTACTGGTAATTCCATCAAAGTTTTGTTAACGCATGGGCATGCTGATCACATTGGGGCTATTTCTAAAATTTTGGAATCATATCCAAAAACTGATATTTTTTCTGGTAGGGCAGAAAATCTTTTTCTATATGATCCATCAGTTAATTTGTCAAGGTTTATGGGTTTAAACATTGATTTCACATCAATTTCTTCCAACATTCATAATGTATGCACAGGGGATGAAATATCGGTCGGTAAATATCATTTAAGAGTTATAGAGACACCTGGTCACACACCAGGGAGTCTACTTTTTATTTTAGATGATGAGAAGATTGTATTCACAGGCGATACAATATTCAAAGGAAGTGTTGGACCAACGTCATTGCCTTTCGGAGATAAAAACAAACTCTTTAACTCAATCAAGGAAAGGATTCTCGTCTTACCCAATGATTACACTATATACCCTGGACATGGAGACCCTTCAACGATAGGAGCCGAAAAATCTTCTAATCCTTATCTTTTATCAATGACCAAAGAATCAGAATGAATTTCACTCTATTATTTTCTTCATTGCTATCGCTAAAGACGATTCGGTTTCGGCCAAAACGTTGGACATTTCTCTATCATGTATCAAATTTTTAATTTCGCTCATCATTTTGATTATTTGTTCATAGAGAAAGTTCAAATTTTTCGGAGCATATTCCAAGACATGTTTAGCATCAAACATTTTTTGGATATTACTTTGTGTGTTCTGCAAATTATTTTTTTGATTTGTTATATTAATTAGTACCGCCAGTTTAGAATTCAACTTCGTGGAAAAAAAACTTTTACATAAAAACCATTCAGGATTCTGGTATCCTATTGGAAAAATATAATTAAATGGAATTCCTTTCGAAATATAATCATTGATTTGGTTCTGTATAGAATTTCGATGAACTTCTATAAGATTCTGCTTAAAATTTGACCAATTCAAACATATTGAACCTAACATTTGATTTGTTGTTAAAGTTACCCTTTTCTGATAAGAATCTTCCAAATTTAAAAGGGTTAAATTCCAAAATTTTTGTATTCTCAGAATCTCTTGATCAGTTGAAAGGACTTCTTCCGTGATTATTTTTTGATGCTTCTCTCTAACTAATGTAATGCAAAAGCTGCATAAAGAGTTTTTTTCAATATTAACAAGATAGAATTCCTCCTTTTTATGAGGGAATTCAAATAGTATTTCAAGGCTTATACTACTCCTCTGGCCATAGCGTATCAAGTTTATTGTAGAGATTAATGATTCTTTATCGTCTTCAATACAATGATGGATCAAGAAATCTATAGATTGAATCTCACCAAGAATATCATCGGTGAATATGTTGTCATCGACAAAAACACAAACAACCTTCAAATTATCAGAAAGGATTGTCCATGATCCAAACATAATGCTTTCATGAACAGCGAAAACGTTTTGATCTACTTCAATACTGGTTGGCAATTTACTCAAATAACCAACTATTGAAGTGGTTGGGGATCGAAATCGATGTAAAAAATAGTTATGGAGTTTCCCTTTTTCATTCGGGAGAATAATTATTGTGTTAGTTTTTTGCATAGCTGAATTGAGGGTATTAGTATCAATAAATCGGGACAATGTAAAATTAGCATTTTCAAAACCAATACTACTTGGAAACCTATTCGTTAAAAAACTAAAATCACCAAGAAACATATATATGTTTTGTACAAAAGCAAATTGATAAATGGGATTGTGTTTGCTTAAAAGTCTACTGTCTAAATTATTTCCATTATTAAGAAAATGTCCATTTGCAGTTATTGGTTGGCTATTAATAGATATAATAACATTTATCATATTGTCTTCCTTACCGCAATAGTATTTAAGATCAATCTGAGCAGCTCTTTCGAGGGCAAACCGAAAAGAATCTGATAATCCAGCAATAACTTCAAATCTAGATAAAGTGTCTGAAATATGACAATCACTCAAATGAGAAAATATTGCACTTATAAAAAAGAATGTTATTGAGACTAAATCTTTTTCAACGCTTCTTATTACATGAAGTGAATTTTTTCGAATTGCTATTAGGAAATATCTTGTATCGCCAAAAAGTAATGAACCAATACCCATTCTCCATTCTTTCATTGTTAAAAACTGAGGAGATTCAAATGGCTTTTCTTTCATAGGTTTAATTATTGATTCTATCAAAGAATCCATATTATAAACTGTTGGATTCAAACAATAATGAACAACTTTTGTAGTGTTGGTTTGTGAAGCAAAATATAGACCATCCAAGTGAATTGCTTGGACAAATGTATCAAAAAAATCAGATATTTCAAAACCATCAGACAAGAAATTAGCATAAAGGTTTAAAAAAACAAGAAAAATTTGAGAGTATGAGTAATAGCCAGTGTCGAAATCATTACAACCCAAATACTTTAGACTCATATCAAATTCACCAATTTCTGATTTCATTTTCAATTCAACATTATCTCGGTATTTACATGTTACGTATACAGGAATCTGATCTTCACTTTCATCTATAGTTAAAACAACATCATCAACCGAGTATTCATAATCAAATGGAGTCTGTAAAACATTATTCATCCATTTCATCGATAAATCATAGCAATTACCAAAAGTAATAGTAAAAAAACGATGTAAAGCAATCTCTCCATTGTTCTTATTGATGTGAATCCGATTTAAAGTCTTATGATTAGTTTTCTCACATATTCTAATTTTATGAGATACACTATCATTAGTCAAGATCCGATCTGATTTGGTATGAAATATCATTATAACAATAAATATTAAAACTAAAATCGGAAATATTACCAAACTATGTTCATTTTTCATCGAATTCAACATAGACCTATAGTAAACCAACCTTTCTGCTAATACATAAGAATAATTATATTCTTTTGGACATTCTCGCTCTTTAATAACCAAATATTTATGGTTGCTAATGGGTCCAAAAACGATATTAACAGGTTCTTTGATAAATGCCCTCAGCAAAGAAAAATTAAAGTCATAACATGTTGCTATAGAAACAATATTAGAATAAATATCGCTCCTTTCACAAAGAATGATGGGGATGGAGTGTCTCAGTCTACAAAAGAAGGCAAAAATAATCATTTTGTTCGTATATATTGAAAGTTTTGACAGGTCAATTAAAGTTTGATAGGATTGATAGTTATTTTACAATTCAATTCTGCACAGAAAAAACCAATTTTATTTTATAACAATTCATATGATATCGACAGCTGCTTGTATTCTGACCATTAGGTTTGGGAGAACTTCTGATGGAAAAACATCGAATTCTTTATGAAACTCGACTAGTTTGGTTTTGAAACTAGTTTTTATAGAATTCAAAAATGATGGAAAATCATTTGCCAGAAGGGCTTCGAAAAGAATAAACAATGGAGGGGGAAGAGGTGTATCAAATATAAAGCCGGTAATTTTTGCAAACAAAGATGAAAAGAGAACACATCCAATAATTTGAGAATTTGTGGTAATAGGACAAGCTTTCATCCAGTAATACAAAAACTGAAATGCATGAACTGGGAGAGCTCCTTTAGATACTGATGCTGACCAAGCAGAAAAAACCTTGGGAAGTACCTCTTTCCAGTGAGTCTTAGTATTTGATATATTAATCCCGAATGAAATTGGAGAATTAATGTTTTTTTGAATGAATATCTCAAAAGCAGAATTTTGATATTCAATACATATATCTGTTTGAAACAGTTCCCATAATTCTTCTGTAGTTTGAACAGCTTGAATCCTATTAGAAAAATCATTGTTTGTGCCATCTGATAATTTTTTCTTCAAGTATGTTAATATTTTTGGTTGGAACACAACTAAATCAGAATACACTCCAGATTTCTGAATATAAAACACACATCTAGATCCTGGTATATGATGACGGTAGAACATAGGGTGCAGAGGATTGATTAATCTCAACCAGTTAACAATAATCGATACCATATCATTAAGAAACACCTCACCTTTGTTCATGCTATCAATGACTTCAATAAAGGATGAACCAATTAGTAAAACTGATCTCTTACTTGGCTCTCTTGGCGACATTAGCTTCCCATATAATTCGCTCATTTTGAATAAGTTCTGGATTTGCAACTTTTGTTGTTCAGAAAACCCTATAGCAAACCCCTCTGGATAGTCATCACTAATATGTGTTTCAGCAACACTGATCTCTTGATTCCCATATGTAGCCCAATAAGCCTGAACACTCCTTGGAATCCACATATCAATCGGTATTCTATTTACACTCTCTTTAAATGATTTAAATATTCCATCTCTCAGATATCGCATTGACGTTGCATCCCACGTTGAGCCATCAGGTACTGAAGGGATCATTGGCCCTGATAATAACTTAAGAACAAATACAATTGAAGATGAAGGATTAGGTGATAGAAGAATATCATGAAGAGAGTCTCTGATACGCCCTAAACAAAAAAAGAGTTTGGATCTAAAATAAAATGCATCTTTTTCTCCATTCATAATTGCGGAATCAAAAAATTGAATAGAATCATCATAGCGACAAGATTTCCACATTAATATAGCTTTGGATAAATATGAAGGTGTTCTGAGAAGAATTGCAGTATCAGACGCTGTTAGAGATATTTCAATATCATTTGAAATCAGGGCACTTTGTGATAATTGCGAAAAATACTCGCCGCTTTTTGGATTTAAAGAAGCCGCAAGACAGTAATTTGAGGTTGAATTACGAGGATCAAATAAATCTTCAAAATAACCTGCTCTCATAAAGTAGTTCTTATGATCTCTATTATCTTTTTCTAATAATTCGGTTACTTCATTAAGGGATTTAATAGCAGGTCTATAATGGTTGCGAAATGGGAAAAAAAAGCGAGTAAACTCTTCGGTATCTTTAATATCGGTTTGTAAAATGCGTTTTAGGGTGTTGCCGCTTCCGTTGCTAGGATATTCTGAAGATTGAATGCATTTATCATTGAGCAAAAAGTCCTCGAAATCATAGTCATTCATCCACTTTTTGCACGATTAAATAAACCCCCGTTGAGAATTGTCACCATAATGTCTAATAAGAAACTCAGGTTTCTCAGTTATCAGCAAAAAATATATAATGAATCATATGAGTTTTATAATTGCGAGGAAAAATTATGCTTAGTGAGATTCCCGAATCCGAATCATTATGACAATGAACACGATTATAGAGTGGCATTGTTTAACTGGCATTATTCCACGAAGAAAATGGTTAGTGATATTATAATACCTGTACCTGTGTCGTTTAATTTTCGTCTTTTGGGCAAACCTCGGATTCCGACAGCGCAAGAAAAGATTCCCAAATCTCAAAGTGAGAGAATTGCTGCCAAACAATTTGATGTGAAGAATACTCCTTTATATCCTGATAATCATCTAAGAATGCAATCAATGGTAATAGAGTGTGAGATCCCAGATCCAAGTCATTTTTTTCAAAAAACAGGGCCAAGAGGTCAGAATATCTCAATTATAAATCATTTTCGCCCAGGTGAGTATTGGACAAATCAATATGTTCCATTCAAACCATTAGTTAGTTTCTATCAAAACTATACAGATTACCAAGATTCGATGAGAAAGTGGTATGATATATCTAAACAGTGTATAATGCGAATTCCGAGTCCTCAAGAAATAGGAACAATTAATAAATTATTACAGCCTGATGATACCGAAGGGAAACTTAGTATATGGGAATGCGAATCACTCAAAGAAGAGATCACTTCGATTGATAATAGGTTTGTTAATCTTAAAGTGAATGCAGATAAAATGTTTATGATAAGTTGCTCCCTTTCAATGCTTAATAGAGGGAAAAATTTCCATAAAGTAATAGATAATAATGAGATTGCACTTGATCTAGATTCGGTGAATTCTATTCCAATCAGAGAACTTCTGAATCTCAAGAAAGATTATTTGAATAATCAAACTAAAGAGAAGGTTTTCAAACTTCGTAACAATAATCTTGTCACAAAAGTTCTTTATTCGGTGGGTGCATCAGTTGACTATCGTCTTTCTGTTTTCCGTGAATTGGATAATATCCTAAATATTGGTGGGTTCTTATCATTTGGAAATAGTTTGAAGAATAACATTCCTTTATACTATTCTTTTGCTTCTCTTGTATCGGAATTTTATCCTAATTCGTCATATATTGTATTTCCGATATCTCAATTAGATGATGAATCTGATGATCATTTATTACTAAATCACTCAAGATTAGTTTTGCTTGAGTATCATTATAATTATATACTCTTGAATTACTCGAAGCACAAATCGCAGAATTCTGAAGCATATGATTTTTTTAAGAATCGGCATGTACCATTAAACATGCAAGTATCCCAACTTCTGGGTTTTATGTCAAGTTCTTTGCTTAAATCAATGAAGAGAATCCTTAATGATAAAACTGCACCAGTAATATCTTTGATAATAAAATTGATATTGATGTCTGAATCACCAAATATTGAATCATTTATTTCCAATCCTGATGTACCATTTTTAGAGTATATTGTAAGTTTATATGCTGTTGCTCCCAATATATGTGAACAACTACTTAAATTCCTGTATTTCTCTCCGATATCATATAGTATAATATTTCCTCAACTGTTTCCTCTTTTTTCTCAGTTTTCCCAAAAAAAGATCCTTGATTGCAATGGATATGTTTTGTGGATTATTGGATTGTTTTTTACTATAAATCCCTTATTTATCAAAGCTCCCTGTTCTCATTTTGTTCCATTTTATATTACCCGCTTAATTCCTGATGATATGAGGCAAATTAATCTTATTACAATGGAAACCATTGAAACACTATGTACATTTTTTAAAAGATCATCCATTTCTAAAAAATTTGCAAGCTCTCCTAATGCAATTGAGGATGAAGTTGTAGCAAATGAGGCTATCAAATACTTACTCCCATCATTGCAATTTATTCAAGGGAAACAATGTATTAATGCTTTCATAATTTCGATGAAAGAATTATTGTCATTGCATTATACTAATGAAACCAAAAATCCAATTTCTTTCTCCCCTGACTTGTTTATTAAATTTTTGTCTCATGAAGATGAAAAGGTATCACAAAATGCATGGAAGTTTTATGTTTTGGTTATTGGAAAGTTTCGGAATATGCGAAATGTATTGTTTAGCAATAGAGATTTTATCGAATCAACACACAGACCCCAAATATCTAGCATTATCTATATTCTGAAGCTCATGATTAAATTATTATCCAATACATATAAAATCAACGAGATTACAATAGGATATTTGCTCAATGCTCAATCCCCTGGAATAGAGTATTCCGAACTGAAAAAATTTTCTCAGAATTTCGACGTTAAAGCAGAAGGTTACCTTCGAACCTTAGTAGCCCATCAATCAAAGTCTTCAATTTCAAAGCACTTCTATTATGTTCAAATGTTCCAAGCCATTCTCTCATCAAGAAAAGAAAAAAAGAAATAGTATTTGTTTGAATCTTTTATAATATTAAGCAGCATCCACCATCTGTTTTAATTTCTTTCTCCTCCTCTTTTTTAAAATACTTCGGAAATTCTTCATATGCTGAGTCCTTTGGATCGCATTCCTTGTTTTTGAAGATCATTGAAAATGCTGGATAATCAAGGGTAGTTATTGGATATCCAATCTTCTTTTCTATCCTATTAAGCATTTCTTCTTCCGAAACAGGCTTTCCTAAAAGAGTTTTCATCCTTCGGCATTCATTTCTGTTTACGACACCATCTCTGTCTCTATCTAACAATCTGAAGAACAATTTCATTGTGAAATCTGGTATATGGCCCGCTAACCCATGTATCAAATATTCTGCAAGGCTCTTTTCAATGTATCCAACTCGATCCAAATCCAATCCTTCCCAAATTATTTTGCACAATGACTCTGTATAATACTTAACTTTAATAATATCAACAGCGGTGACTTTTTTATTCCCAAAGTCATCAGATTCCTCATCTCTTTCATCTTCTGGTCTTGCATTTGGTATAAACATATTCAGAAACCTTTGGATATTGTCTCGAGTTAGCTTACCTGATCCAGAAGGATCACATGCATCAAAAAATTCTTCAAATTGATCAACATTCCGTATTCCCATTTTGCTTTTTCAGAAACAAAAATTCTGTAAGATAGTTAGAAGTGGTTGAACTGAAAATTTCAATGATTAATATTCGTTACAGTTAGAAATCGTTGACTCTGTTCTACAGTTTAACTCCAGACAGAGCAAGTCAAATTATATGGAGGAGTCTTTTTTAGAGGGTCTTCGGACATTGGAGAGACAGTCATTTGTCCGATATGTTACAGTTGTAGATAAAAATGGGTATTCTATTGCTGCTAGTGGCGAGGCCACAAAACCGATTGCTTCTTACGTTCGAGAAGTTGCGAATTGTGCAGAATCACTGTTTTCCGATAATAGTGACATTAAAATTGTAATAGAAGGGGCTCACAAGTCCGTTTCGATTGGGAAACAAGAAAAAGTGTTAGTTGGTGTTCAGATTAATAAAGATTTGTTTTAGTTGCTAAAGAGTCCCATTTTCAACAGCAATCTCCTGGATTCGACATATTTGATGGCCATGCGTGATTGTTGGAAGTCGTTTGTTTGTATTATATACTGTTGCTTTTTGATCTGAATCATTACCTTTTTGCCCTCAGCTTTGTAATCTGTGATAGAGGAATATGGATAACGCTTGGAAATTGACATGTCAGGCTTGCAAACATAAAGAGATTTTTGAGTAAAAGCAAATGAATTTGTTGATGGGTCATCATGGATTAAAATTTCTATTCTTTCTTTGAAAGTCCCTTCGGAAATGTCGCTATTCTGTATAACATATAGCAAAGCAGAGCTCTTTTGATTATAAACATCGATTTTCCTGTTGATTACTGCTCTGGCTTTGCGAATTGCATGATATACATCCGATTTGGATTCAGTTGCTTTTCTTGTACCCGCCACTATGCCAGTACCAGCATCAATAATCCCATTTAGTGGCTTTAAAACTACTCCTGATAAACCACCCATAACACCCTTGAAAAAACCAGGAACTCCTTCCTTTTTTGCTCCTTTAATTGGATCAGTTATGATGCCAGTTGTCATATCAATTAGAGAATTGCCTAATGATTTAAATCCAGAAATGAATGTCTCAGAAGCAGTTTGGTTCATCCCTATTCTTGTTTGTTCATATTGCTTGCCAGGGGTCTCAATTAAAAGTGCTCTAGTAAGCCTTGAAGCAGAAACAAAAACGTTTTCACCAACTCTAATTGGTGATCCAATAATGAGATCAGAAATTGGGGTGGATGGTTCTTCAATAGTCCTAACAACATTATCTGCAATCCCTCTAATATTAAAGAATATGTCCAAATTCAAAAGTAATTTTGATCCTCTAAACAATACTTGTTTGTATAATGGATCTAGTATATTTGCCTTAATATACTGTGGTGTTGACTCGAATCCTTGGAGAGTAAACCCTTCAATAACTAATGATGCACCAGAAATATTAGGAACAAATCTTAATTGATGTAAGGACATAGGGTATTGCATTGGTCTCCTAGTTTTCCTTTCAAAGCTAATGATAGCCACCATGTTATCTATCATAAAATTCTCAGAATTGAATATTGAAGGAGGAGAATAATCCTCATATTGTACAATACCAGACTTTGGTTTAGGTTTAATTTCACTCATTAATTCTGACACGATAAAAGCTATATCAGAAACAAATGCTCTATCAGCAAATACGTATATTGGATTAACTTGGAATTTAATGGACTTAAATGCTGTGAAGAAGGGGGCGTTTGTAATCATTTCGCAAGCAAACATGAATGATGGTTTATTTGCTTTTTCAAAAACCCTTATAACATTATCATATACTGATAAAGGATGTAAATCATCAAGTTGAATCGATTGAATACTAAACTTCATAGAATATAACTCTGGGGTTGATTCTAAAAGAAAAGACAGACCAGAAAAAGATAACATTGATACTTCAAATAAATGATCATCAATAAATGAAAAATACAACCCTGATATCATAATTCGTAAACCAAATTGAATTCTATTAAATAATGGAAGTCTTTCTTTGGAAACTATTATTGATTTCGTTCCCTTTTGAAGAATCCTATTCTCTATTACATAAACAGTCCCATCAATATCAGATACTACCTGCGGGATACCGATTGAGTGCGAATCCACACATATAGGCACTGATCCGATAAGTATCTCAATCTCATTATTTGAACTAAAAGGTTTACGAAAACCAAATGGAGAAGAGGATTGAGATGGGATAATAAAAGATGAATCCCTACACATAGATTGAAAAGCTACAATATAGAAATTCAGCAAATTAGAAATGACCAATGGTTGGCTTCTTGAAGCGGAATTGAATATGACAAACAATCCATAACTATTATACTCAGCATGAAGTTCAACAAGCTGAATCCCCTGTTTAGTGTTTAAGGCAATTGTTGTGTGAATAGGTGACTGTAAAAATACTTCTGTGGGGTTTTCAGAGTATTCACATTCGAAATAAACAAAAAAGCAAAAATCTGGATCACAATCAAAAACTTGTCTTTCAGAACCAGATTCTAAAATATATCTTTTCATTCTATTAATATTATTAGTTTGACTTTTTGGAGATATTGTTATTGGATACGGTAAAGAGTTTTTCAAATTGATACCAGCATAAAAAGAAACAACTCTAGATAATGGTGCTTCAGCCAAGGATGAAACTGTGTAATGAAGTGGACAGAACATTGAAGAATTGGATTCCGTGGATAATAGTATCATTTGATTATTATCAGGACCAATACATTCAATTGCTGTTGATGACTCTGATAAAACAAAGAATGGGATGACTTTCATTGATCGGCCTTCTTCTGAAAAGAAACAGAAATCGCTCCAGTATTCTTGTTTAGCTTCTTCTTGGTTTTTGATTAATGATACAATGGGTGTTCGAGAGGAATTCGTTACCAATATTGGATACATTGAATAATTAAATAATAATGCAGGGAAGAAGAAAGAAAACATAACCAATCCATTGTTTTCATCAAATTTCACCTCCAAAGCCATATGTATGACACGCCCATTTCCTTTCATCAAAGTAATTGGAATAAGAAGGCCATCTTGAACACCAATTTTCTCAAAAGAAGGGCAAGAATTAACACCGAAAGACTCAGGCCATGCCTTAATCATAAAAGCATCAGATTTTTTCAAAGGGAATGGGTACTTAGCTCCTGGTTCTATAATCCTGGTTTGTCCATTATTATAAATCTGAACATTCAATACTTCTGAAAGATGATTGACAAATATTGAATTAGGAGTTATCCTGATCTTAATAACAGATGTTTCCTCATCATTAATAGGAATAATAACATATGGTGAACCATTTTGTCTAATAAAAGGAATATTATTACCAATAATCTTGGAAATCGAGATGTCACTGAACAATAATTTATGATCTTCTGTTTCAATACGAAATGTCTCTGATGCAATAAGTTTAAGATTGAAAGGATATAGACTCATGGCTGGGATTAAAACAGGATATTGATTATTGTTTGAATCCCTTCCAAAGAAAATCATATTTGAAAGTGTTTCGTTTGAAACAAGGACAACTGATGATATTACAAGTGATCTGATGTTATGTTGGGACCTAACAAAACACAAAATACCTGTGGTAATAAAAACAGGGTATGAAATCTCATTAATCTTGAGGGTAATTATTCTTTGGTTAATCTCTATAGTTATAGTATCATTAGAATTTATTTCTTGGATCGTAACATCATGAGATGATAAACTAATACTTTTTTCATAAATCTTCAATAAAACACATTCAGAAGTCTCATTCGCAATGGTATACGTAAAAGAAGTCCGATTTTGAAGTGGATTCACAATATACTGTTTCACATCTTGAATAAATGAATTTATCTGTCGTAATGATGAATATGTGATATTTGTACATAAAGGTTTAGAAACAACAAAATCAACTGTGTCTGGTTGAAAAGAGTTCACGTCCTTTTTGTTATATTCAATTCTGATATCAGTAGGTTCCACAATAACATCCCATTGGTTTGTTTGGTCATTGAATATTTCTATTGAATTTGTTGGAATGTTTATATGATTTGAACTATTTGAATCATAATGGAAATCTAGGTAGTTCAATTTAAACTTAATAAATGGAGAACCCTTAGATATAACTCTTGAATTCCCAAAGAGTATATCGGTATTTATTTTCCCAATTTTGATATTTAATGATGTATTAATATTCTCATTATTTCGAGAATTACCATTATTATTTCTAGTTATACTTTGGGCTTCACTATTAAACTTGTTCAGCAACATTTGAGCTGCTCCAAAATCAAATGAACATAAAAAGATATTTGCTGGTGATGATATAATTTCGATCAATTGTGTTGGTTGATATTTCATAATCATCGAAATGAACTGAGATTCAAAGATGGAGGCTTGTTCAGATTTAAGAATTGACCTGTAAGATATGACTATGTTACTAATATTAATTGATGAATCATTGGGACTTTGTCGGAAATCCAAACAATAATGCATAATGTAATACTGCGTAACTGGGAAATCAATTGGGATCTCGATAACGCTCGATTCGATCATAAAAGATAGTTCGCTGCCTTTAGAATCCTTACTTTGAGTTGAGGAAGTATTAGAACTTAAAAATGGGCAAGATTTGAAAACTTCATATAAATCAGATCCAATTTTGGGACAAAGAGTTATAACTGGTGATTTCATCACTATCTCTGTATTATTGGGCCTCATAATAAACAATAAGGCCGAATAACCTTTATTTGAGCCATCAAGAAAACATAAATTTGATCCACTATTTGACGAATATGCTTTAATAGAGTCAATGATTAATTTATGACCTTCGCTATTCATTATGTATTGAAATCCATTCAACTCAATTTGATGTTTTAACCTGTTTTGAATTATAAAACTAGTTTGATTAATAGAAAGCTCAAAGCCCAGTGTCCATGAAAACATAGGTATTTGAGAGGATTTACCGATAAAGCTCTTCATTACTTGAAGCAAGTCATTAGCATTATTAATACTGTATTCATATGAACACATTGACAATGAAACACCAACATTAATAGAATTCAAATAAAATGTATTTGGATATTGAAACCTGTCCATTAGACTTTTTTCGTATATTGGATTTATCTCTGGTACAGTGTTTGTGCATACCATTTCAATCTTTAATCTCATATTCATAATATGAGAAAATTTCTCTTCTGATATGTAACTTCCGTTAACAACCAGCTCTGGGGAAAAAACCTCATAAATAAATGAATTCTCATTTGTTCTTAATTCAAAACCAGAGAAATTACATAATATGAAAGAAGGATTTGATATTAATTTTAGGGTCAATTCTGGAATTGAAACTAAATAATTGAAACATGGAAGTGTCAGAGGTCCACCTGTGGGTTTTGTTTTATCATATGGCATTAGTGATGCTAAATATGAGAAAAATCTGAGCATATACTTTTGGGAATAAACTATATTCAGAGAATTAGAATTAACACTAATAGATTTATCATACATTTCAACAAAAACTTCATGATTGTCATTAAGAGTGTTAATAAACTCATGATCATCAGCCAAATCATTTGAATTGAATTTGGGAGCTGTTATTCTACAAATAATCTTAGAAGGTAGCTTATCTTTTGCTTCATAGCTTATTAGCATTTTTGTTGTATTAAGCACAAAGAATTCAGAATTTTCAGAATAAAACTTAAAAACAGTTTTCATAAAAGCAATTGTGAAAAGAAAATGAAAGTTTTTTCTATCATTATTGTCAATAATGACATTGTTTTTTGAGTAAGATAGTGATTTTGCTAGATTCTGTGGCATAAAAATCTGATAAATCCATTGAAGATCTGAGTCGCTAATGAAAAACTCACTATTATCTGCAAAAAGAATATCAAAAGAATCCCCAATGCAAATTTTGGTGTCAGAATCTGCCGATACCATTAAAAAGTCATCTGTTGAGGTCTGCTTTGAGCATTTTATAGTTTTTATTGATATCATTTGAGTCAATAAAGTATTAAATGTAAACCCATTGATGCTTAAAAGCAAGCTTCTTTGATCATCAACTATTTTGATATTAAAACTATCTAATTGATAAACAATTACAAGTTTTTCCGATTGTAATGGAATTCCATCTAGTTCTTTCTTGTTCGCCTGTGGAAACACTGAGTTATAATAATTCAAATAGTAATCTTTCAGTTCAAACAATAATCGATAATCAGATAAAAATAGTGACATTGAAAGATCTTTCATTGTCATATCAAGTCGTTTTTCATGTAATAGACAAAGCTTTAAATCTACACCAAATGGATCAACAATTCTATTACCACTTAACTTTGCACAAAAACCATCTATGATTATTCGCGCATCATGATTAATGCTACTAATTAGATATTCTAACTTAAATGAGGACAAATAAAACGTGACATCTAATGATGATGAATCAATTCTATCAACAATCGAACGAAGCTTTGGCTTGGAAATAATAAGAGTTAGTGTTAATTCATATTCATTGACATATGGTTTGATAATTTTTGATGTTTCATAAAGAGAAATGCTTTCGGAGGTTTCCTTGACTGGTGCCCTTTCTTTATGGGGAAATGAGAAATAATCAATAATCCGATTAATCGAAACTAGATCGATCGTGATTTCGGGCTGTAAAATTGAAACGGAGACGGTAGAATTTTTATTCTCTGATGATAATGCTATGTCTATAGCATTTGAAATTCTATCACCAACAGAAAAAAAAACTATACTATTTGAGTGTTGAAGAATCTCCATAAATTGCATAGAAAATCCACTTCGAAAACCAATAGAATTAAATAATAGATCCGATTTCATATTCTGAATCATGAAATGATAGTCTATTGATCCACAATCGTTTAAAATATTTAATCTTAACAACCTGAAAAATAATGACAGCGAAACACCACCTAAAGTTTTATCAGATACGGGTATAGCTTTATGTGAGGAACTACTTTTTGTTATAATGTTAGGTTGATCACCACCTTTATTCTTAGTACTAAAAACCTCAGGTACTGAAAGAAATGTATGATAATGATGCTTTTTCATTGAAAGAATCACAGAATCCATATCTAATGAAAGTACCATATTTTCCATTGAAATCATTGGGATAAATAGATAAGCTAAATCCATTCTTGTGGAAAATGGACTCAATACCATATCTTCACCAATTTTCAAACAAATATTGGTAATTGATAGTAAATATCGATCATAAAATGTTTGCCTGTCATTTCGGTTTGGAGAATCAGTTTTCACAGAAACAATATCCAGAGATCCAAGCTCAGTAATGATTCTGGGTGAACTTGGTATAATAATTTTCGGAGAATCCATATGAATTCTAACATTAAGCAACCTTTTTGATTCGATAAAATGCTCGATTTCAAGCATTGTTGAATCTCTTTTCTCCTTTGTTGGTATTCCATTATCAATAACTTGCATTTGAAAATCGTTTTTAAAAAACTGTTGACAATTCTCAATAAAATGTGGATCAACTTGAATCATTGGGGATGTTATGTTTAAATGAATACTCCCTTCATTTTTTTTATAATTAATATCGACGTTTCCAGATATACATGATTTATCTTGTGAAGGTAACATCGTCAAAATATTGATTTGATTAGTATTCTCATGAGAAATGATCCTAATATTATTCAAACCAAGAGAATAATTTGATGAAGACTCGAATAGTGCTACAGAAGCCATTAGGTTATCAATAATCATTGATGATATCGGCGATTGAGCAGAGTCTTTCATTGTTGTTGACAGTGATGTTATTTCAAGATTGATCTTTAAAGAACTCAGATCATATTTATTTTGCTGATCAACAATCATATTCTTCATAGCTTGAACATCTACAGATAATTCTGTTACCTTTTTATTCATAATATGTGATCTATGAGCATAACTAGCCAGTGATAGAAAAACGTCATTTCCAAAATCAACACAATACTGATCAATTTCTTTCTGATACTTCTCTCTTGAAGGAGATAGTATTATCTCTGTGAGTCTTCCGACTTTAAGTTTCCTATTCTTTAAAAACAATAATGCTCGTTTGATTTTAAAGGAAAATGGATATTTCTTCTTTTGGGCGCAATTATTTGCATAGTTCCACCAAACAGCACTGGATCTAACAGATCTAGGAATCCTATCAGGCCTTCCAAGAGGAGCAAAATATAAAACCCTATTCAATTTCTTTTTCTCTTCGCTGAAGCGGAGAAATCCCCTATATTGCAATGAAGATATAGAAAAAAATATTCCAGGACTTTTCATTGTAACTCTATTCTTTCCTTGGGTGGATGGATTTAAAAAATGTTCTAAAACACAAGAGAATGAAAAATCATGCAATATGAATTGGTGATTGAATGACATTTGATTTAACATTTTGGTTTTGAAATCAGAAACTATTTCAGCCTCTTTTACAGGTTCACATAAAATTGGTATATTTTCAGAATCCATATCCATATAAATTGATAATCCATTTATAGAAAGTTCTTTTCGAATTACCCCAACATCTGTTTTGGATTTGTCTTTATTAGCAAAAAAACTGATCAGTGGAATCATAACACCAAAAGCCACATTTTTGCCATCTTGTTGGAACTCTATTCTAATATGAATATTCTGAAGTTTCCCTTCAAGCTTTTCAAGCAAAGATGTCACTGTTCTTCCAACAAACCCTTCTTTTTGTACATTCTCTTTGGCGCAAATAGCATCAAGTTCACTAATACCTTGAGTTGAAGCAAATGTTTCGGTTTCGATTGTGACATCACTTCGAACTGTTCCGATTATGAATACATCTGATAAATTGAATTTTGTATCATCAAAATTAATAATATGAGGGATTTGGACTTCAATTTTCCCAATAATTCCCTTTCTAACCTCAAATGGAATCTGGTGTGAGATTAATGCTGATGATTTGATGGAAATGTCAGTTAAATTCAAACTACCGGTTTTAAATGCAAATTTCACTTTGTTTTTATCTATCTTATCAATGTATTGTTCTAAAAAATATGATAATAATGAGGAAGCAATGGGTTCAACAACAAAGCTCATTTTTTGTAAATGACAAAATAAACACTCTCTACTTAATGAAGAATCCTTTCGTTAGATTCATTGATAAATGTTCATGTTAATAATTAGGCATGATTTTTTGGTGGCTGTTTGAATGTTTTTGTGACTATATTTTGCTTACTCTAACGATTTCGATTTTGGAAAATATATAGACCAATTTTATTAGAATCAACCCACCATGAAAAATAATAAATAAAATTACCTAACATTATATTGTTTACGATTGTTGTAGTGATTAATTGGCTTCATTTATTGAACCCATATTTAATCAAAAAACGATTATTTCTTTTTGTAATCAGTCGAAGCAATTACCTTCTCAGTTTGTTATGATATTTTGGACGGGATAATTCTTACTCAATGGATGAATATTCTTTATGGATATATAACAGCCATTTTTTTAAACAATCTATCCATTCATTAATGATTTCAATAATCTTCAAAATGACATGGGTTCATTGGATCATAAGCTAATAATGATTTCAAAGTTTGGGGTCTTTAATAAATGAAATAAAATCATGTTGATCCCATGAAAACGAAAAATTAGTAATATTTGCAAAAAAATGGGAGTATGAAACAACAAACAATCAATTTTTCACCTATTTAGTTATTTCCTTTCAACATTGATTTATATAAACTATAATGTAGGTAAATCATGATAAATAATCAAGCAATACTATATAGATTATCAAAAAAAAATTGTGTTATAAATCATAATCTAAAAATTCTTTTTTAATGATCAAATCCAATTAAATACTGATATTCCATCTTCTTCATCTCGTATCATCGCAAATTTGATTTATCATTAAGAATAATGATCAATTCTTTATGTCTAAACAACATTAAACCCTATAAAAATCAAATTATTTATTGCTGGAAATATGAACTCAAACATAATATCCTAACAAAATTTGTTCTATTTCATTTACCAGGATGATTATAGTTCATGTTCAATTTAATTCAATCATCCTTGTATTCTAATAGAATTTAACCTTTGTTTCCCAATAAAAAAACCTGGATTACGGCTATGTCAGATTAAATGAATGATTTTGAAAAGCCTCTAGAGAATGTTGATGTGAGTAATTTTCAAGAAGAAGACGTTGTATTAGTATCTGATTATCCTATATCCGATTTTTGTGGAATTTATGCTTTATTGCCAATTGCGTTGTTTTTATTGACTTTGGTCTTGGCTTTTGTTTATCCATCGTCTGTACAGACAATAAATCAATCGGAAAAGGTGTTGGGAGGTGATGGAATTGATGGAATAGGTTTTTCTAGCCATATTTCTAATTTGACTCCATTCAGTAGGTTTTTGCGGGTATTCTTTAGATTTGATAGTGTCACTGATTTGAAAGAAGTTTTTATAAATGGCACTACATCTATAGTCTCTATTTGTAATGAGCAAGTTCAGACAAAGAGAATGCTTCAAATGCCAAAATTAAAACTACCTGTTTCTAGATATAACTGGTCTACAAATTTGATTGAGATATACCGTAGTAATCTTATAACTTTTGATTCCATTAATATATCGATTCTTTTTAACTCTATTCCTGCCAATAATTCCTTAATTACTATTATCTGGGAAACATGTGATCCAACAGTTGTTTTTATTGATGCAGGAATAAGATTAGCTTTAATTTCATATTTTCTGATCCAATTTATTAGCAATGGTTTGCTAATGATTAAGGGAGCAAAAATGCTTGTGAGTCAGAGATTGACATATGGCCTATTTTTATTTGGGATATTGTATATCGATCCTTTTTCAATTATTAACCTAATATTACCTTCAGAGTTCAATCTCAAGTATAGTTTAATTTGTAAGAATTGTTTCTATTCATTCTTCACATTTTTTGTTTTTACAACTCTTTCTACAATTAGTACAAAAACATTTCAATCCAGCAAAAGATATTACTTTGGAATCATAATATCCGTTTTATTATTTATATTCTTTGTTTTTGGAGAAATGAACAATGAGATTATTATTGAAGGACTGTTTTCCAGTCAAGAAATTCATCAAAAGAGCCCCCAACTTTTGAAATTGATCATGTACACAGTTGTTTTAATAACAATACTGATTTTTATATTTTTGGGTTATAAGGATTCACAATCTTTAGAAAGTTCTAGTTCTAATAACGAAGTCAAAATAGATCGCCTGATATATAGTTTCTGGAGCACTGTTCCATTATATATTGCTTATGGATACTACTACTATTTAAGAGATTACAAAAGGTCAATCCAGAACACGTTTTTTGAAATCATTATACCAAAAATATTAGTGGCTATGTTTTTATTTATTACAGATCATGGACAATTTGTTGTTACTGAAAAAGAACAATATTTAAACCAGTTTAGTTACAATTTACCAGATGGAGATTCTATTGATAATCCAATTGGAATTGACGAAGATCCAGATCAAATGAAAGCAATGATTATTGATGAATAAATCACATATTGTTAATTCTAATGAGTTTTTCAATGTTAAACAGCCACAGCCGATAGTCAATTGTGGATAAGAGCTTATTAAACACGAGATTCAGATCTTTGTTATTCTCATTGGAAGCTATCCGCCCCACGATTAAAATAATTGACGATGCTATTGATGACACAATAAATTTCTCAGGATCGCGTGATCTAATCAATGCTGACAAGAGATGCATAGAATCTTCACTTGCCCTATTCTCAATGAAAAGAGATTGGATACCTATATTCATGCCTTTAAAGCTTTTTAAGCCAATTCTCATTAAGAAATCATATGTAGAAGCTGAGTTATTAGAAATTAGTGACAGTGATTTAGAGAATATGATTTCATCAGTAGGGTATATATAGTCAGGGTTCTTTTGAATTACGAACTTTTTAAGAAAACTTATCACAGAGTAGAATACTAATGTGCTTACCTGATCATGAGGTTGATCCGACAAAATCGGTGTATTGAGAAAATCATCATGATTTGCTGGATTTGCAATTGCTTCAAAAAACAGGATGGTAATTGAAAGAAAACATGGATTATAAGTAATCTTATGGAAAAAATATGAGGAAACATTCATCAAGACACAAAAAACGATATTGTTTGTTGTTGGGCTGAAAAACGAACTTTTGAGTAGATGATTCTCAAGATCATAAACATATTTTCGAAAAGAAGCAAAATGGTTCCATTGTTCTTCAAAAACCAAAGTCCATTGATTCTTAATGTTTAGATAATCAGATACCGTAAAATTACAATCTTGGGTTAGAATTTGCATGTATTGCTCCTTTGATAACCTGGAAGATGAGAAGGATATACAGTCCGAATTAATATCTGAACAATCCACCAAACTAAAATCACGAGTAAATTCCTTTTCTATAATATTAGTGTCTTCATATTTCATCTTACCACTAGGAATCCTATCAACAACTTTAGATTTAACGTTGGAATAAGCTTTCCCTAAAAAACCTGATATACTATTTGTTACTTTTGGTATAAATTGTTCATCTTTAGATTTATGAGTGAAGGTAATTCCCTTAACTGATCCTGAATCAACACTATATACACAAAAATTTCGAATAACTTCGAGAAAATCAGATAAATCACTGTCGCATCCAAAATAAACACTTCTTTCAATCGATTCACCCCGGAAAAAACAATGAAGTGGATTTTTTGAATCAAACTCAAAACTGGTGAAAATGCTAAACTTATCTCTAAGCAAATATTCACCAGATTTGGAATAATAATCTATATAAAGCCTGTTTTTGCTACTTTCACAACGCATGATGGCGGATATTTCTCCAAGGAGAATCTCAAACTCCATTTTATTCATTAATAATTAAAACTTTATTAGCACTTACACCCTTCCTTTTTAATCTCCGGATCAGAAGACAGCTCCACATCTTCAACTACAGGTTGAGTAAGCTGAATTTCATTAGATACAACTCCTCTATAAATCAAACGTGAGATAGTAATGAAGCATTCGGCAACGTTTACACCATCTTTAGCTGATGATTCAATATATAAAAGATCATTTGAAGAAGCAAATTGTTGAGCCTCATCGGTTGTGACATCTCTCCCACTAATCAGGTCAGATTTATTGCCTACTAGAATTATTTTAGCTTTGGGATGGCAATATTGCCGAACATCCTTAAGCCAAGTAGATATGGAAGCAAAAGACGAATGATCACTCAGAGAAAACACCAGAAGAACACCAATTGCGTTTCTATAATAAGCTTTGCCAACAGATCGGTATTTTTCTTGACCAGCAGTATCCCAAATTTGAAGTTTAACCTGATTTCCATCAATATCAAGCATATGAGTCATAAACTCAACACCGATTGTGGTTTCAGGATCATCAATAAAATCATTACGGCACAACCTTCTTACCATTGATGTTTTCCCAACATTCCCATTCCCTGTAAGCAAAAATTTAAACGTAAATCTACTCTGGTTTATGATACCCTTTCTCTGCATTAAGTAAATCTATCAATTTGTTATTTATTATATGTAAGTGCAGCAAGATAGTCATCCATTGGGAGAGCATCTATGCCTTCAAGAAATTGACAGGCTCCAGGATGGGTTAATAATCTAGCACATATTTCTCTCCTTAATGGGAAGTTACCCCATCCATTTCTAAGGTGGGATGCAATTTTCTGAATATCTAAATTGGAAAAATCATCCTGTATCATCTTCTTCAATGAAACCATCATGAATACATCAACAAACATTTTTCCTTGAAAGCTATGAATCGATAATTTTTCTGACCATTCAAGTGCCTTTAGATCCTGAATCCCCAAATATGACATCAAAGGGATATAATGAGAGAATAGAGAATCGTGAGCCAAATCAATAGCTTCAGCTTTCAGCGCCAAATCTATAGCTTTGGCAATATGCTCAAGCCTTGCCTCATTTTTTGGAAGAAGATATGAGAAATACATAAGCTTTTTCGATTTAGAGTAATACACCTTTTTCTCTTCAAAACCGAATGATTTGGTTAATACGCTTTCGTTAAATGAAAGAAGTATGGAATCCGAACAATGAGAATCAATAACATATGAACACTCATCAATAAGTCCAAATTGATAATACGCTCCTGCTGAATATCCCCATAAATCAACAGCAAACAGTTGGGAAGAAAGGAGATTAAGCACAAACCTAATTTCCATATTTGATAATGCTTTGCTAATAAGCGCCGAAAACACTACTGTGAAAAAGAGTGAATCTATCGGTGGAATAGATGAAGAAATCGAAGAAATTGACACATCAGAAGATGCAAAGTAACGTAAAAGCAAGAAAATCGGATCAGATTTCTTGGATAATCCATCATATTTCCTTTTCCCAGTAAATAATAGAATTGCTGATTTCAAATCATTATTACCAACGCAATACCACATATATAATGCAAATGACAAGAGAGTATCGAGATCAATGGCCTCAATTTCATCAAAATTACCATTAATAAGCTCCCAGATAGCTTTGCCAGGAATATACAGGGTACCGAATTTATACACTGAGCTGCTTAAAAAACTCGGTACACTAATTGGCACATCTTTTGGAATCTTCCCACCTGATAAAACAAGTGGGATATATGGAGAAATACTTGCTCCTATAGAAAACACAGATTCATCATGTAAAAAGAGGGCTCGAATAAAGGGATCGCAATCAGTTGGGATTGTATCATTAATCGATTCTCTCAACCATTTAGATATTTCACTTTGAATAGTATCATCATCATTAGAACTCCATAATAGACTAAATAGAGTCCAAAAGTTTGCTTCAGAAGATCCTTGTTTAACATTCGAAATATCTCCTAGAAGCTTTTTAGCTGATGAATAAGTAATATCTTTAAGTAAAGGAATCAACTCAGCCATCTTTTGCAGGATGTTGTTTTCCATTCTTGGTTGAGATTTGATTTATTTACAAAAAGTGAAAGTAACATGCGTTAATATTTATGGATTGTTTTGTAGGAGAGGAGATTGGTGGATACTTAGTTGATAAACTCATTGGCAAGGGGGGCTTTGGATGCATATATTCGGTTTATGACAATGATTCTGGTATACAGTATGCCATGAAAACAGAGATAATTGTATGCAATAGGAGTACTTTGGCAAGGGAAATTGCTTTTCTAAAAACGCTACAAGGGTCTCCAATGTTTCCCAGGCTAATAAAAACAGGAGAGAACGACAAGGTTAGATATCTGGTAATGGAACTTCTGGGTAATTCAATTGCAAAAGTTAAAGAAAGGTTTCCAGGGAAAAAAATACCTTTTGAAACAAGTATAAGGGCTAGTATGTACATGTTAAAGTGCATTCAGCAGTTACATATGAGAGGAATTATTCATAGAGATATCAAACCAGGTAATTTCTTGATCAGAGGAGACAATAAGTATCCAATGGTTTTAATTGATTTTGGATTAGCATGTTTTTATGTAGATGTTGAATCCGGTGTTCATCTCCCAGCAAGGGATGATAGATCCTTTGCAGGAACTGCAGCATATGCTTCTCCACACTCTCTAATGGGCGAAGATATTTCAAGGAGAGATGATATCTACTCATGGTTTTTGTCCATGATCGAGATGATCAATGGAAAGCTTCCATGGGATTCCATCCCAAAAAACAATTTAGTTGATTTTCGAAACAAAATATCAAAAAAACAGTTATGTAATAAATTACCAGTTCAAATCAGAACCATATATGATATGATTGCTAAGTTAGAATTTGATGAAACACCTGATTATTCTGGGCTTATAGATGTTTTGTCATCAACTTTGCAATTATCAAATGCGTGTGAATCCAATCATCTTGTTTTGGATTTATTAGGAGAAAGTTACTCAAATCCAGACTATTCTTTACGAAAACATCCCAGTTTCACAAACCTCATTGAGGTATCATGTACAGATTCTAATAACTCTCAAAAGAACAAAAATGTTGAAATGAATTGTTCAAGGTGTAGAGTATCATAATTTTGTAGAAGGTGATGCAACAGTATTTTTTTTCGATTCTTTATATAAGGAAAAAAGTTCTTCTTCCCTCTTTTTCATAGCATCATATGCTTCCAGGTCTTCCTCAGTAATATGTTGGTTTTGTTCTAGGTTATCTGTTTGCCTTTTTTTCATGTCAATCTTTTCCAGGGCCCATCCTTGACCAGCCGAGTGATATTGTTGTTTGGTTTTTGTTCTTTTTTCCTTGTTCTGCTCCATATTACTTTTCACTATTGCTTTGATCCTGTTTTCGCGGATTTGATTATCAAGTGTCATTTGATACCTAACAGAATTGTTGAACTGTTGGACTTTTTGTTCATGTTCTTTTTCCATTTTTCTGGAATAAATAGGAATTCCTCTTTTATGATCTGCTCCAGTTGTTGGAATAAATGGTTTTGGATTCGGAGGCTTAAATGTTGTCGCTATAGATCCTTTCGATAAAACAATTGGTTGATCTAAGAGATTCCATGAAGATGGTTTAGAATGGGTTCGTAGTGATTCACTATTGATCACACTGAATGAATCATTAACTTTGGATACATTTCGAGATTTTGTCATTCTTGGGGAGTTCTTAGAAGTAGGCGGGCAGCTTTGTGTTCTTGAGTACACATCATAGCACCGTTCAATTGATGGCGGATCAAATTCTTTTAATTGTTCAAGCCTTGTTGGATCAACGGGTTTGATATCGAGTTTTGGAGCATTTCTCTCTTTTCCAAACACTCTTTTCTCAAAATCTGCTATTTCATCAAGAGCTGATTGGGCATCAACCAAAGTATCATACTTTTTTTTCTCTTCGCGGATTGATTCAATATCAGTTGTGTTTTTCTTGGTCGAAAAAGTCAAAGGATATGATATTATTTTTCTTTTCAAAATTTCGGGCTCAGGAGGGCTTCCAGGATAGTTGATTTCATGATAATTTGGAACAGTTTTCATTAACGATTTTATGCCACTTTTTGTAAATAATAACCATAGAGATCAAATAATGCGGTTCAATGGAAGAAATAAAATTGATCGTTGGATTTTCAATTTTTTCTTAACAGGCCTTTACATTATGGATATTGTTGATCTACACCCAGGCCAGTGTTTAGGTTCCTATTCTATTGTTAAAATGACAGGAAGAGGCGCTTTTTCTTCAGTGTTTCATGCTGTTCATCAGGAAACAAATATTAATGTTGCTCTCAAAGTCATTAATAAATCATGTTTTAATAGTGATTCAACACTAAAACTGATGGTTGAAAACGAAAGAAAAATCATGAAAATGCTTGATTTCCCATTTATTGCTGGTTTTTACGATTCTTTTGAAGAGGGAAACTATTTTTGTATTGTATTAGAATTTGCTGAGAACGGAAGTAGTTTAAGTTATGTTAATAAGTTTGGTCCTCTATCGGAGTCTCATTCTAGACATTTTTTTGTTCAATTAATTGTTTCAGTTAATTATTTGCATAATTCATTTGGCATTGCTCATCGGGATATTAAGGCAGAAAATATTCTTATTGATAGAAATCATAACATTAGGTTGATAGACTTCGGATTTTCTCATTTGATTAGCTCTGGAAAACCAATTATCAATGGACCATGTGGGTCACCAGCTTACGCATCCCCTGAAGTATTAAAAGGCCAACCTTTCAATCTGAGTTCTGATATTTGGAGTTGTGGAGTATATTTGTTTGCTATTACAACAGGACAACTTCCTTTTATTGATGAAAACATTCAGCGATTATTGCAAAAAGTTATTTTTACCGAACCTAAATATTCTCGGCCTTTAAGCAATGACCTGAAGGATTTAATATCTAGAATGTTGAAAAAGAATGCAACTCAAAGAATTACACTATCAGAAATTATGAATCATCCATGGTGCTCATATTATCCGCTCCGGAATGATATTATGGATAGTAACTTTGCATCTTCGTTTTCTATGTTGCCTATTGACAAAGAAGTATTTTCAAATATGCTAACTCAAAAAAATGAAAGCCAACTTACATATGAAATTGAAAATGGGTATATAAATAATGACACTGTTGTATATCGTGTTGTGAAGAGAAGTCTTATGATTGATGAAATTAGGTTTTTATCGGATTGCATTGGTTCAGAACCATTAAAAAATAATAATGAAGGTGATATTAAAACCACAATTGTAATACCACCAAAAGTTAATACACCACCAAAAACTAATACCCCACCTCCAGTTCCAATGAAAGAGAAATTGGAATCCCTCCCAAAGCCACCTAGTGTTAGGCAAAGATTGCCTTCATTTGATCCTGAGATTCCATTATCACCCATCACTATATCACAACGAACAAGATGTTCATCTGGGATATCTGGAACAAACTCTGCTCGTTCACCTGAAAGGCCTTCAATAATGCCTAACAATAAGCAATCCACACTTGTTCCTAACAACGAGCCATCACCTTCGCAAATCGCTAGACAACAGCAGTTACAGCGATTAATGGAAAGTAAGAGAGCAGCCCAAAAAAATCGTAAAAGATCAGGCTCTTTAGTCGATGAAATGAGACCTGGGAGTTCATCATAAAGTTCAGAAATCATTGGCACACAAACATATCACAATCTGCCAATGACAATGTCAGCATCATGGATTCTTGATATAATTATTAAGGATGGAGACTTTAGTTCTATACCCGAAGAGATAGATACTGCTATATGGTTTGTAATATCTGCAGATGGTCTTCAAAATCCATTTAGCACCGTTCAAACAACGATATCCAAAAACCCAGTCTGGAATTATCCATCTAGGCTTGTCCTTCATTTTCATGATATAACTCGTGCATATTTATACTTGACATTGTGTTCATATGAGTATAATGGACAAGGTGTTCAAGCAATTGCCCGTTCACGTGTTGGACTTAGATATTTACCCATAGGAAATCCAAAACAGTTTAGATTTCCATTGATGCATGCTAGAAATGCTGCCAATACAATAATGAGCCTTAGAGTTGTCGCAACCCTATCTTCATTTGCCCCACAAATGCAATTGATTCGAAATAGCCCTTTACCTCAAAGTGAAGGTGTATTTGGATCGAATGATTCTGGAAACCAGAAGAATGCTCCATTTTCTAATGAGTATTAGTAAATTGTTCTCTAGTTATCGTTAATGGGACTATTTGAAGTATTTCTCCAACAAGGCCAGGAAGCTGTAGAAAATGGAGGAGTATTTTATCACACATCATTTCCACTGAATGTTTCAATTACAGAGTTTCTTCAACTATTCGACCAAGTTATCTCAAATAAGGACTTCACAATTCTTACAGGCTTCTCTTATAGTATTGCCCCATATCTAATGAAAAATATTGATAATTTCCAGGAAATCGAGCTAAGCAATCTTTGGGTGAAATTGTCTTACATTTTGTATGATCTTCCATTTGAGGGAATTAATGGAGTAATCGAAGCATTACATTTTTTACATTGTAGATTTAATAACGTTCCCTTAACATTTTTACTATCTATTGTTGAAATGGCAAAAAACAAAGTTATATCTGTTCCATATGTTTTGTTTTCTATATATGAAGTGTGCCCATTGTCTTTTTATGAACAGAATAGAGTAATATTTCTCCCATTATTTATAGAACCATTGAAGAGGGATTGTATGAAGTACTTTCATTTCTTATGCCGTCTAATAGTAATGATGAAGTGCTCTTTTAAAGAAATTTTTGAAGTAGATTCTTTGCAATCAGTATTTTGGGAATCTATTATCTTCCTAGTATCAAATGGAAATCTGGTGTTACTATATAAAGATCTTCAATGCCTCAGATCTTGGATTCCAGAGTTCTTTGCAACAACCCCTAGTTTTGTTTTTTTGGTTGATAAAGTATTAGATTGCGACTTTATTGAAGAATCATTGGTTCATTTGAAAACTGCAATAGTATTATTGCCATTTTTAGATGAGTCCCGATTTGAAGTTGTGTTTCGATTATATATCGCATCTTTATCTCATATTTTGAGTCGAAACGAAGGTATGCACGAATCTTTCAAGATACTCAAATTGGGTTTGCCATATTATACTGAACATCAATTAAGCTTTTTATCTTTAATTTGTGAAAAAGAACTAGATTCTGTCAATTACCCATCTGCTTTATCAGTCTGGTCACTCTTTGAACCATTATTATTTGATGTTTTTCCAAGATCAACAGAGATATTGATTAAAAGAATTGTAGATGGGTTTCTTCAAGATTATCCACTGAAGATTCCATTGTATTTTTCTTTGTGCAACATAATAGAAGAAGCAATAGATGTAATTGATACGAACATTGATTTTTATTTCCCCATCATCCTTAGCGGAACTCTCTCTAATAATTATTTCATCAATAAGTATTCTTTCAAGATATTAGAAAAGTTGGTCAAGTTAGATTCAGTTTCAATCGTCGGAAAGATTGGAGAACTATTTTTTTATGTGGGCTCAATACAAAATCACGCAATTGCCCCATTTTTTAAGTTTATCAGCAGTTTATATAAAGACCAAGACAAAATCGATAATTCATTGATCGAAACGACGCATGCCTATGTCATTGATTTATTTTCAAATATGAAAATGGACTGGACTATACGCATCAACTCTTTGTCTTGTTTTCTTAATGCTTGTACATATAGGCATGATCTTTTAGAATGCTTTTGGGAAAAAGCAATTAAAACAATTGCTGATTGTTTAAATCAGAATAATGAGGCACTATATCCCCAAGTTTTTGATATGATTGACTTTTTTTGCCCTCATAGCGTACCATTATTTATTTACAATTTAGTACTGAAGGCGTATTTTAATGATCAAGCAGAAAAATCTGTTATTTTGAATGCTATTGCCTGCCTTTGTCTACATGATCCAGAGTTACCAATGCCCATAACTATTGAAGAATTGTCAAATATGTCATCTCTCCAAAGCAAAGCATTGTTTTTGTCAAAAATGTGTAATTATTTCCAAGTTGATCAAATGGTGGAATTCTTGGAAGGAATAGTTACTGAATTTAGAGTATCAACAAATATAATTTTTGTAAATAGTGTTTATAGGATCGCATCAAGCATTATTAAGAATTCTAACAAAATAGTTCCCGTGATTCAGGACATTATTAATACTTCATTTCAAAGCCGAACGGCTCTTTTAGATCATCAACCTTTGTATTATAAAAGCTCAAGTGTTATTGTCCTATATTCTCTATTGAATAAGCTCATAATCAAATTTCCAAGTCATTGTTTTAATTATGTAAGATGGATCGGGTATTATGTTCCATATATTTCCGCATCATCTTTACCTAAATTAATTAAGCCGCTGAGAAATGCATTGAGTTTTAACCTTGTGAACCGGGAATCTTGTAATGCTTATTATCAATGTTTGCTTTGTCGAGTTGCAGAATTACCCCAAAATTTTTATTATGTTTCATCAATAATGGACTTTTTGTTTGACATATGTGTTAAATATAGTTATTCTGATTTGAGTCATTTTCTATCTGTAATTGAAGATGAGTGGGAACAAAATTCCAAAGATAATGACTTTGTCTGTTATCTCTCTCCACTGGTGATTCAAATAACCATTTTATATAAAGGTTTGGAAGGGAAATCTGACATATTTTCGAGGATTGTTAAATGCATCATTTCCAACAAATACTCATTTGATCATGAAAAGATGGCATTATTATTCCTTGATTTATATCGTGTTCATCCAACCAAAGAATGTATTTCCAATAGTTCTTTTGAAGTTCTCAATTACTATATATCAAAACCATCTTTAGGTAGCAAAATAATACTTGAAATTGAATCTTTGTATAATAAACTCCAAATAGCGGGTTGCAACAAGTGAGCTATATATATATCCATTTGAAAATCCAAATAAAATATCTAGGATATTCTTTGAGATATTACTTTGGAAATATGTTTCATTCATCCAAATGTTATCAATGAATCCATTTTTTTGTGTTGATACAATTAATAATCTCATCAAATTTCATTAAAATATGATTGTCCGCCAAATGTTATTTAGTAGAATATCAACAAACTAAGAGAAAGTCCAATTGTACTGGTTATTGTATTAATTGTTAAAACTGACCCTAAGCTATTTGATTCGGCAATTAAACAATCTGATGGAGAAGGGGGTAAGCTTTGAGGAGGGGTTGGAGGAGGAAGAGGTGTAGCACATGGTGATACTCCTTGCTCAAATGGGGTTTCTGGAGGAATTGTTGTTGGGTCAGGGGTTGGTGTAATGCACATCGCAGTTCCAAAGTTCATTATAGCGAAAGTATTAGTGATTGTATAAATGTCCATCATTGTTACAGCACTTCCTGAGGTAATGGCAGCGGTGTGACTAATATAGCAATTATATACCGTCATTTGCCCAGCAAAAAGCGTATTCGCATTTTGCGAAAAAACCACATTATTAACATCTAGGTTTGAAGTGACTGTATAAATAATGGAAATAGTAGGGGATGTATTATTAATGACATTTGAAAATGTGAATGTATTAACACTTGAGCAAGTTTGTATAAATAAAACAGTTGAAGTCACCATGTAATTGTTACTTAAAGAAGTATAATTGATTGATAGCGAGTTTGCATTTTGAATATGAATTCCACCATAATCTCTGAGCCAGTTATTTGATGAATTTACGTTTCTCACTATAACCTGCCCATTATTCAAGTAAATTGGCGACCTTCTATAAGAGGGGGTGATAGGTGATGAGAATATTACTGATGTATACTGTATTATATTCTTTGAAGTCGACATTGATAGGGAATAAACAAATTGCCCGTAATACGAAGTCGAACCATCAGATCCACAATAGCAATCGGATGCACAAACCCTATTAACCACAGCTCCTCCTTTTGATGGGATCATGTAAACACCACCACCATGAAGCGTACACTTGCATTGATAGAATAGACAATCTTCAATCACACAGTTAGAATAATCTGTATCATGATATATAGCTCCACCATGACCAGAATAAACAGTTAAACTATTAAAAGAACAATCTTGAATATAAAACTGAGAGTTATAGTTATGATATCTTGATAAACAACTATGCGGAGGGAAGAAATCAGTATATGCAGAAACTATTACTAGGGCTACCTTCGAAAAAATTGCGACAACAAGCATTAAAAAAAATGTTCTTCAGAAAATATTTAATCGCCAGATTTTGTGAGTATCCTATTCAATTTTTGAATCATTTTATTGATTTTTCTAAGCTAAATCATCTTTTCTCAATTTTTATGAATAGATTCACAAAAATTGAAGATTTAATTTACACCTACAGTTCAAATAAAATACCACGAATCTAAAAATAATCCTAACAAAAGATATCAGAATAATTTAGAATATATAAAGGTATGATTTATTCTTGTAAAACTGGCACAGCTTCGCCTTTAAGGATTTTACCCCATCCAATGAGCCTCCATGTTTTTTCTACCTTTCTAGATATTGCAATTCTTTCACCAATCTTGGTACATACTGGTTCTCTTAATGTAAATACACAAAAGTTCTTTGATAAACCAACAACTTGGCCTCCTGTTGAAGTTGAACCAACGTTGAGTAATAAAACCTCTTTTTGTTTCAATGGTGTGATCTTTGTATCGTTTGGAGATTTGGCACCAACTACACCCAATAACATATGGAAAAGGGTGAAGGAAACAGATAATTGAATATAAACTGATGGTAATGTTCCTGGAGCACCTATTACTTGGCCAGCAAGTCTGTCAGCACGGCATAGTGATGGATCTAATGTTGTACCAACACCAATTAAACCACCAGGTAGGGCAAATTTAAGTGGGTTTTGTTCTGCCATCAATGTGAGAATCTTAGCCTTCCTTACTCGACACTTAGGTCCTTCAGGAGTATTTTCTAGTGTGCCAGGACGAATCTCAATTTCATCACCAATTCTTAAGCAGCCAGCAAGGATTGAACCACCAGCTACGCCACCTTCAAGCTTACGAACATCTGTTCCAGGATGGTTGACATCAAAAGATCTAATAACAATCATTCTAGGAGCAGCGGAGTAATCTCTAAGTGGAACTGGAATTGTTTCTACAATTCTCTGAACAGCCGCATCAATACCAAAACCAAGCTGAGCCGAAACAGGAATAATTGGAGAACCGCGGGCAGCTGTTGTGCTAGTATACTTAAGAATTGTACCATATTGCTCAAGAGCTTCCTCTTGACGAACAAGGTCAATCTTGTTTTGAAGAATAATTATATGCTTAAGATTCATAATTTCAACAGCAGCAAGGTGCTCAGATGTTTGAGGTTGAGGACATGGTTCATTTGCTGCTATCAACAACAAAGCAGCATCCATAACTGCAGTACCGTTAAGCATTGTAGCCATAAGAACATCGTGACCAGGACAATCAACAAAAGAAATATGCCTTGTTAAAACCATTGGGGTTTTGCAATAATTACAAAGCAACTCATTTACCATTTCAGAATTTCGCGATAAATAGCATTGGGGTGCAGGACAATTGGGGCATTTGTAGATTTTTGCATTAGCATACCCAAGACGAATAGTAATATTCCTCTCAAGTTCTTTCTTCCACCTAATCGTCGTAACTCCCGAAATAGCACGGACAACAGTAGATTTTCCGTGAGCAACGTGTCCAATAGTACCAATATTAATAGTCGATTGATTATTCATCACTTCTGGTGAAAGAGGATTTAGAGCTAGAACATCAACATCAGCCATGACCAAAATAAACCGCAAAATTCACATGTTTACAAGGATTTTTAAAATGTTTACTAATCGTCGTCTGAAGAAAACTGACCCGAAAAAAGTGATTCTTTGAGGTCAAAATCAGACAGTGTGTAAAATAAACAAGACGAGTCAGGTGCAGTGAAAGAAACTAATGTTACAAAATCCTGGTATTTTAAGGAAAAATCTGAAAGGATTGAAGAATCTACATATAAATCATGATTTATTGGCAGAATTACAGTTTTTTTATTGTCGAAAATGCAGATAATAATTTTTATCTCATTGAAAAAAGCAATTTCGAATGATTCAATATTATGGTATTGCTTGAGGTGTTGAATACATCCCTGGAGAGCAAAGCTCATATGAAAAAACCGCCGTTTACAATTGATACATGTAAGCTTGTTCGCCTACATATATTGGATTCATTATGAGACCCTCATTTTTGATGATATCATATGTTTCTTGATCAAAAACAATAGAATTTGGAGAGGCATATTCCCTTATTCGCATCTGTTGTTCAATTTGTACACCAAACGGTTCTTTGATAATATCATTATCATATTCTGGTATAAGCTTAAGACCGTGGCCAGATGTAATGATACAAAAGGCTTGCAATGATGTATAGCTCCAGTTTTTTTCTGACATCTGTCGAATTAGTTGGGCAGCGTCATATAGAACTTTCATTACTTGCCATTGTTTAGATTCTGATTCACCATAATGATAGATAACGAGGATTTGTTTTGGATTTGACCATATTATATTTATTTCATCACTTTCTGGTATTATTGTTTTAAGTAATACATCTCTTCTTTCAATATCTACAGCTATTTCCATGGGCGTGACATCAGAATCCGCATGTGTTATCAATGATATTGACAACAAAATAGAAAAATTGTATATATTCGAATTCTCCTCATTTGATACAAAGTTTTTTGGAATCAGAACTGAGATCATATCATCAACCTTCTGTTGCATTTCTTTTATTGATTGTCGTATTTTTGAAATCTCATTTGTTGTTTCAAGAATTACAACTGAGTATTGATCATCAAGACTGAGTATTTGTTCTCTGTCATCAAACATTGTTATGAGTTCATGGTAAGCTCTCCCTATTTGATTGTCAATCCATTGTCCTGTGTATGTCATCCATTTTCGGTTTACAGACAAAATTGTGCCATCATGAGCAACCAATGCACCTGGAAACTCTAACAAATCCAAAAAAGACTGATACTTGATATTAGAATCGACGTGACCAAAAACTTGTTCTAATACTTTGTCAGCCATCAAGTCTGGCTCTGAATGAATGCATTTAAGTAAAGTAATGATTTCAGGGAGAGTATTAATTATCTCATTAATATAAGCTAGACTTAGCAAACCAATAAGAATGACAAATATTATCACACACTCACTAATGTTAACGGATTTCATGATATCAGAGAACATCATTTCAAGGTTTGTTTTAAGCAAATTCTTTGCTTTTTTAGAAATCTTAGGAATAATACTACTATACATAATACTATACATTGATGAAGCAATTGAATCTTTATATTTTACGACACCTGAAGAAACGCTTTGTAATGCCAATAGAATATAGTCATAATATACTTGTTCAGATCTAATTGAGCTAATGATAGATCCATTTACTGTTCCATTAAAGAAAAAGTTTATGGAATTCATCATAAGGTTAAAAACATCACTGGAATTCGAGCCATAGTTTGATGGATGAATATTTGATAAATGAGTATAAACAATGATACATGTTGCATGAGTGAGAACTTCAATATCATTGATCATATCATCAGTCAATTTCATTGAAACATCCTTGATATCAACAAAAACATTCAATATTGTATTTGATAAAAACAAATTGGAAACAAATAGAACAATAAACAATCCAACTATTCGGAGAACAATTTTCCATAAAGACAAATACTTAGTGGATATATATGCTTTAATTATTGAAGGATTTTGAGAATTTTTGTTATTTGGAAAACATTTTGCATATTTTTTCAAAAAGGAAACAATGATGAAAGGTATTGGGACATACATAATCATTGGAAGAATAATCGGAATCAAGGTATATAATACATAGTAATTATAATCATTGTACAATTCTAACGATAAATTATACCCTGCATTTTTAAACCTGGATGTAACATTTTGTCCTAATGCTGATGTTGCATGTGCAATTGATAAAAAAGTATATATTTCAGGTAATGATTCATATTTTGGAACTTTATCGGGGAACAAATTTTGAATAACATTTATGAGTTTTTCAATGTACATAAGGAATGATTGCAAAATAAAATAGTTTGGATAATGCGTAGGGACTTGGCAAAGAGCATCAATATTCTCAAGGAATTGATCATTATACTTCTTAACACCAATAAGGTTAGCTTTTGTGGATATCAATATAGATGTTTTTTTTTCAAGCAATGTATTCAATGATGTCCATAATTCGTCGGGGACTTGGTTTGTACAATTTGTAAATACCCTTAATGGATAAATAATAACTTTTGAAAAATCTTCGGTACTGCCATAAACCATTCCCAGAGAACTTGCGAACACTAAGTGAATGTTTCCATATATCGAAGCAAAATATAAGCATCCTATAATATGTACAATATTGAATATTAACAAAAAACCGAAAAGACACAAAAACACCTTCTTATATCGGCGATATTGGTTCTCCATCACTTCCGTTAACACTTTTACAGAAAATTGTTCCTTATCATTGAGTTCAAGAGTGTTTTGATAGAATTGATCAACTCTATTGGATATGTATGAGGCCATTTGTCCATATAATCTTGATTGAGCTTTAGGGAATGCTTCAAGAGGAATAAGATGTGAGAAATCGGCATACATAATTGTTTCTGTTTGTATATGATCAGCAAGAATATTTAGTTTGGTTGCCTTATAAGAATCATATCCTGTTTTTGATTTGTAAATAGAATTCAACCTCAAAATATTTGGATTATTGGGATACTCTTCTTTTAATGTATTAATTGAACTTTTCAAACATTTCCGAAGTTGACTAAGAGAATTCAACATGAGAAAATCAAGGGTTTCATCAATACCAAAAGATCTTGAGAAAATACTGGCCATTGATGCAAAGCCGTCTATTGACCTTTTGGTGTATTCGGCCATTTCATTGGCAACAGCACTCATTCTAGTTTTTGATCTAAAAGATTTCAATTTATTATGTTCATATATGATGAAATCGAAAAATAGTGATCTATTTGATGATATAGGAAGTGATTTGAAGAGAACATTAATATAATCAGGTTCATTATGGAATAATGATGTATACCTCAAAACTACACATGATACAAAATAGTTGATAAACTTAGAATAATGGTCCATACAAAATGTTCCATTTATCACCTGATCAGCTCCAGACTCGAAACCAAATCTGAGATATTTAATAAATTGATGTGAAGATTCCACTTCTGATATAGAATTTGTATCAAATTGTTGTGCAACTTTTCGAAATTGATAGGAATATAAGAATCGGAATAAGAAAAAGAATACAAAAAATGATCCAACAATTGAGTGTATCACAATGTTACCATTTTGATAAAATGTTGCATTCTGAAAAAATTCAAAAATGGCTACAACCAAACAATTCATACCAAGGGATTCATAAATGACAATAGCCAAACTGTGAATATACTGAAATGAGAGAGCCTGAAACATAAAAAATATCCCAAAAACAAGCATCATGAGTAGATGAACAATCCTTGCATGTTCTATTGACATAGCAGGTGAAACAATGGTCATAAAAACAGTAACAACAACAAAAGGTATATGTGTTTGAACAGATTTGGAGTATCCACATTCAAATCCGTGCATGTATTGCTGAGATGCATAAATAGTAGAATTTAAAAGATATTGTATATAAATTAAGCTTCCTAAAGTGCACATCATCATTGTCGATTGCATTAAATATGATTCCTGCCCCAAAAGCGTGAAACTCATTACTATTCCTGTTGATGACGCATACACTAATAATACAAGAGATAACACATCACAACACACGAAATGAAATACAGAAGACTGAAATCTAGTAAAATTCAAATTATTATATGCTTTCATATATCCATACATGAAAAAAGAGATGATTAAAACCGATAAAAGAAACAAGAGAAATGGAGAAACAGTGATATATTTCTCATTGAACGGATCTTGGGATAGATATAACATTAAATTCAAGAATTGAAGAAGCCTTGGCCGATTAAGATCCTTTTTACCCAAATATATGGTATATGGGATACATAATACAGCTATCCACTGGATTTTGACAATGACACGAACAAGTATTGATATTGGGTAGGAGGCTCTTGAACTTTTTATCATTTCAGATACAAATTTAAAAAGAGAGTACCTTGCTTTCGACAATCCCTCGGGTTTCAAATCAAGATTCTTGGCAAAAAGATGATAAAGCTCCTTTGCATTTATTCCATGTGCTTCAGGATTCTTCATAATGATCTATTTAAGCAAAAGAGCAAAAAGCGAACTAGCCATTTAATTAAGAATTTTTTTCATCCAAGTCTGCAGCATCCCGTTTCAGGCTTAAAAACGACATGTGTGATAGCTTGATCAAAGACGTTCTTGACGTTTTCGTTCAAAAATGCAGAGCATTCGACATAACCGATGGCGCCGATTTCTTTTGCCTTAGCTTCTCCCTTTTCACGGGATATTGGAACTTGATTTTCAGCAGATAGAGCTCTCAGTGTTGAATCGTCTTTCCTTAAATCTGTTTTGGTACCGACAAGCATGATGGTTGGATTAGTATTGAAACGCTTGAGCTCAGGAAGCCATGTGCCAGTAACGTTTTCAAATGTTGATGGTGAAACTACAGAAAAGCAAAGAAGGAAAACGTTGGTATTGGCATAAGAAAGGGTTCGGATGTTTTCAAGTTCCTCTTGACCGGCTGTATCCCAAAGCTGTACGTTATACACCGTTTGTTCAATCTTCACTTTGGCCGAATAATTATCGAAAACTGTGGGAACATACTCCTTTGGGAACTCGCCCTTAGTATATACTATGAGAAGACATGTCTTTCCAACGGCACCGTCTCCAACAACAACAAGCTTGATGCTCCCGGACATTAATACAGTACTATGAGCTTTTTGAAAAGGTCTGTTTGATTAATTGAGAATTATTGAAAAAGAATGTAAGACAGTTTATATTAAAAACTGCAAAAGTGGCATTTATAAACTATTTAAAAATTATAAAAAACGATAATCCCACCACTACAGCAGTTAATACATAACCGATCAATTTGGTTGTGTTAGATTTTGAAAACATAATCATACCTAGAAAAACTCCTCCCATTAACCCACCCAAGTGACCATATATGTCAACATTTGGGATGAATGAAACACATAGGAATAGAATGGGCATGAATATTATCCAAAGAAGAACTGATGGTTTTGCTTCGATAGAAACTTGGTCCCATAATGCAATTGTCAAGTATGTATAGCATCCAAGCACGCCGAATATGGCAGCTGAAGCTCCTACAGAGGAACCATTTTTTGAAAAGGCCGCAGAAAAGAGGCCGCCAATGATTCCAGAAATAGTGTATATAATTATGTATTTGATTGTACCCCATGATTGTTCTATGCCAAAGCAGAAAGTTATTTGAGCTAGAGAATTAAATAATACGTGAGGCAAATTGCCATGAAGTAATGTGTAAGTAATGAGCCTATAAAATTGGTAATTTCCTTTGATTTTTGATACAGAAAGTGAGCCAAAACTCAGAAGAGTACTGCTTGATGGCTGAAAAAGCACGTTTATGGATGGAGAGAAAATTATTGTGAGAATGAAGACAATGCACTGAATAATCAAGATGTAGAACGAAAACTGGTGAAAAGCCCGCCTCCAATCAGACTTCCTAATTTCTGAGCAGCTTGGCCCTACACAACATGGGCAATAATTCACGGATAACAAATCACAAACAGTAATATCTTCTTTGTTATTCAAATTAAATGACCAAAAATTATTTTGCAACTCTTTTGGAAGAATATCGCTGGTTTGAACAACAATTACATTTGTTTGAGATTCTGGAGGCGAATTAACATAACCACTCTTCGATTCATCAGGTTTTGAAGATTGGGGAATACCTTTTGGGTTCTCAATAGACCTTGGGGTGCCTTTAAAAGGACTCTTGTCCATTCACCTTAATGATTTTAATCGTCCTCGCCGACGAGAAATTTTAAAAGTAACTCAGCATGAAATGCTAAAATACCATTCTCATCCATCGCCATTGAGTTTAAACACTCTATAGAATCAATATTCCTCAGAGACTGTTTTATCAGATTTGTTTCTGTTGAACCCTGAAGAAATGACAAAAAAAGAGAGATCACATTAATAGACGCAGATCCTGATGTATTAAGAAGTTCAACTAGAGCCTTCAATGTTTTAGTGGTTATCAGATATGAGTAACAGTAATCAAAATATGCAGGCATGAGAAGAATGAATGCGGAAATGCACAGGTCTTTTGCCATGTATGACCCTTTTATCAATAAGTACTTCAAAACCCTAATAAGATCTTCAATTTGTTCATCGTATGCATATGGATCTCTGGAGAGAATACAGTTCAATGCCTGGAGAGATTTAACTCGTATAGTAGTATTTTTCGAACGACACTCAAGAAGTATAAATTTTTGCAAAATATATCCAATATTTTGGCCATCTTTCGAAAAGCAATTGCATATCATAATAATTAGCTCACAAATTCCTGTACTGGGATATTCTTTGACATCTTCAAGAATATAAATCATGTCATTATATATTAACTGATGATAAAACATATTTTTCTTGGAAATTATCTTTTTCATAATTGATGCAATTTTTTTCTCATTCTTTTCTTCAATTGACTGTTTTAGCCTTAACAAAACTGATACAGCTACTCCATGGGAATCGTCCATCCCCCCATTATCATATGAGTCCTCAATTTCATCCATTTTTTATACCCAGGAAAACCAAGTGCACCATATAATAACTCGTTGGGCTGATGTTAATTTGCGATCGAAAACTTATATCAGTTGTAATCTTATCAAAAAAGGATTGGCCTAAACTGCATGTTGAAGCCTGAAGAAATTGCTGAATTAGAAAGAATAGTTGATTTTCATATTAATAAAGGAGTTGTAAATGAAGAGCTGGAAGATAATATTTCTAGTTGGGAAAACATGGAATCATTTTTGAAATTTAAAACAGTGTTAGAGACATCAGGAATCACCAAAGCACTAACTTTTTTTGCAGCAGAGAGATTACTTAAGCTCGCTAAATTATATGGTTCGTGTTGGGATGATGAATTTTGTATATCATTTACCTCTTGGATCGTGAATTATTCAATGAGTAATCCACATCATTTAGAATCATCCATTAATTCTTTATCAAATGCAATAGGAGAAATCATAAATGCTAAATCGATCGACAATAAAGGTTTGCTCGAGAATATTATGGATCCTGTGTTTTCGATGTTTGAAGGCAATTTTAAAAACTGGGAAGATGTTTTGAGTATATTATCTGGAATCTTGTCTTCAATTGTAATGAGTTCAAATACTTCAGTTAAAGAGATATTTGGTGCATATATTCTTGAAAGGGTATTATCGAATTCTTTATTTGTCATCCAAAAAATTCTAGAAGGTTCTATATCCTCACATGATCAATGCAAGGCAATTCTTACAAAAGCCCTTGATACATGCGAACAATGCCTTTGTTATACTAGAACCAAAAAAGAGTTTAAAAGTTTAAGAGAGTGTTCATTTTCTTCAATGTTTGCGGTTTCATCATACATCAGCAATCCTATTACATCATCCACTTTTTTCAGGGTTTTTAAAACCTATGGATTACTTGGTGCCCTAAAATGTGTGTTTAATATTTGCGCATCAACATTGAATTCTTTTTCGCAAAACGATAAGAGAAGCATAAGTGGATCAGCATTTTGCGATGTAATTAATACTGTGTTTGAAGAAATCAAGGTTATTGTCGAACTAGAGTTATACAGAGATAACGATAGTGTTTTGCTTTACATAATGGTTATCATGTCAGTAATTTCTGCAAAACTCACATTTTCTACAATCAAGAATGTGCCAGAGTTTCTTAATATTTCATCTATGCATGCTGATCTTTTTTATTCGATAATAGATACTGATTCAATGACGGCAGAAAAGCATGTTTCTTTGTTAGGTTCAATTGATGAAGTTTTGTTAACTGGGCTTAGTTATTGGAACAATCTTGTTGCTGCTTTCAAAAGAGAAACAGGTAATCCGGATGTTAAAACAGAATTCTATTCAATGGCAACACATATTTGCATACGATACATCATTTTTTTGGCTTCAATTAGTGCAGATATTGGCATAGATAATGATCTTTTTTGGAATGATTACATATGCCCTCTTGTTTATCCAATTAAAAACCTGATATCAGTCTCCCCGAGTGAAATATCTGACTCTATTATTGATCTTTTTGAAAAGAATCGGAGTATTAGTTCATCAAATCAAATAAGCAACACAAGACAATTAGGAGTATTACTTCAGATAATAACATCGATTATGTTAGTCCCCATAATTATTGAGCCAAATCAATGGCATCTTCCAAAATTATTTTTTTCTGCAATGACAATTCTTAGTGATTCTCATAATTGGCTTGAAAATGGGTATGCTTTTGGTGAACTTGAAATTAGTAATATGCACTTCATTTACAATTTTTCTGATTTTTTAATTTGGAAATCTCCCAAGTTTTATGATAGGTTTTTCCAAATGTCTGAACTACAAAACATTCAATCAAAAGAGCAAGCTTTTGATTTTATAACTTTAAGATTGCTTACATTGTTGAAAGTACAAAATCTTGAGCCAAAAATTATTCGGATTGCCTGTAATGCCCTATCTAAGTGTCCTTTTAGTGATATGTATTTATCACAAATTTCTTTCAATCCATCTGAAGAAGTCTTTCCATTTATGGGAGATCCAAATAACAAGAGGGCAAGACTTCTTTTCATCAGTTTTCTTATTAAGTCGTTGCTTTCTTCAAATAATACGGGCGCTCTTTCAAATCTATTTAATTACTTTGATTCTCGATTGTTGGCACTAGAGAACCCAATGAATATATACTTTGTTTCTAGAGATATAAGGGGATTATTCCTTAATGCCAAGCGCAAGGAGTTTTTTGATACCATTTTTAATTGGTTTTTCCCAAAAAAAGCACAATTATTCGTCGAAATTATGCAAATCTATCACAATGATTATATAATTATTGATTCAATACTAAAACTATTTGTTTGCGTAGTTGATTCTAAGCCCAGAGGGAGGATTGCGTTTTCTATGTTCTCCCCTAATGGAGTATTATTATTTAAATTGTGCTCTTCATTGTTAAAAATTGCTTTAGAGTTTTGCACTCAAATTATTTCAGAAGATACCACTCAAGAACAGGGCGAATTAATACTTCTTCATTCAATTCAGGTGTTTTCTTGCCTTCTTGAAGGTGATTATGTTGTTTTTGAAGCATTTCAGATCTATGATGACCGGGTTTTTCTAGAAACATTGGATATTCTTATGTCTGTTTATTCTTATGCATCGGTCAACATTATTAAAACCAAGCCAAGATTATTGAAAGCCTCAATTGAGCTCTTTTCATCTTTGTGTTCTAAGCATATCACAGTATTATTGTCATTAGATATCAAGTATCTTGGGTGCATCTTAGATACTTGTATAGTTGGGTTGTTATGCAACACTCCTGATGTTAATGTTAGAGGTGATACATTTGAAACAATTAGCTCGATCTCTCAGCACTTTCTTGATTCTCATCCAAATCGAGAAATGGAGGAGGTTTTTAATCAATATGAAGAAAGATTTGACACCATAGTGTTAACTATGTGGCAAAGTGTTATCGAAGAAAGCGAGCCGATTGTAAGGATTTCGGGGCCTCTTAGTAAGTTTTTGCTAATAAAGGATGTGTCTTACTCATTGGTCAAAGAAAGAGTAATGTCACTCATTCCAATTGAGAAAAGGTTTTCATTTGATGAATTGTTCAAAAAATTCGAAGAAAATCTTGCTGATTGTTTAGAATCAGAAAGTGATGCTTTCCAATCAAAACTTAGACAGCTTAGAGAGCATGCTAAGTCAAGTGGAATCAAGATATCTCTTATCAAGACATCACTGTTTTAAGTAAATGTTAACCATATTTAAGTTAAATAATTTAACGTCTGTTTATGGACACTGTTGAGAATGAAATAGAAGAAGTTTGGATTACAGCTAGCAATATGATTGATAAAATAGAAAAAGGAATGATAAATGTTGAAAACTCGAAGTTGGAGCGGCTTAAGGAATTGGTTGAAGGGTATAACTCATATGTTGAAACTGATACAGAACTAAAAAAGGGCATGATAGGTTTGATGTATGAAAGACATATTTATTTAACAAAATTATTATTATTAGAAAAGCTTGGTGTTCGAAACAAATGGAATCATGCTCTTCTAGCAGAAATCAGAGATGTGATATATGAAGAATCAGATGAATTTGGCGTTGTTGATTTTATGGCTACTCAGGAGTGACATTGAGTGTCATTTTTTGTTGAATACTGAATTATTAGTTTTTGCGTCCCTGGATTCAACTTATTGAAGTATTCCAGGAAATCATTGTTATGGTTTCGGTATATCTCCGTAAATATTTGTACAATTAGTCTCCTAATACTGATCTCTGAAGACTTTGAGTGTTTTTTCAGCATTTTTGTGAGAATCGCTAAAGAACAATGAAGAACCTTTGGCTGAATACTTGTGATTACATTCAATAAACAGTTTAATCGATCTTTTTTGTTAGATAAGGGAATATCACTATATGTTTCTTCATCAATCAAGCGAATTAGTTCAACAAAAAAATCAACTCTTTTCGAAAGAGAAGAAAAAATTGAGCCAACAATCTCTTGGATTTCTCTGTTGGGACATTTTTCATTGATCTGAATAAGCGGTATGATAATTCTTTTCATAGAAAACACATGATTAATCATGAACAGGTCATTAAGAAATAATAAAAGTTTCCTATTTGAATCAATATCTGGAACAATATAAATCGAAATAGTGTCAACAAATATAATCTCAAGGGTATCAATATTGATTGTTTGTACAGAGTTGATAAGAGTAGATACATAATCGACTTCAAATTCTAAATATTTGCACTCGCAAAAAATATTTTTTAGTGCTACATATGGAAGAGAATAAAACCATTCAATAATTATTGTCTTTTTTGAATTGTTTTCCATGGAGTCAAACAAATCTGATAATTGGGAGTATTTTTCGGTAGTGGGGATAATTTTATTGTTTTTTAAAACAATACTATATAATAAATCTACAAAATCACCTAAATGAACAAACTCAGAATTATTATACATGTCGAATAAGGAATCAAATGAATACAAACGCAAAACAATTTCTATTATTGCATAATGATATTCAAATTTCTTGATTAGTTCAGGAACTATTTGAAAAACCTCTGAAGAAAACTTCTCAATAATATATACTATTGATTTCATCCAATCATTCGCATTTGGAATGTATTCATATCCCTTAATTATGGAAAAGATGATCAACTCTTCAATTCCTAAAATGCTCAAAAAGTTATTTTCACTAATAATCCGGTCAAGACATAGTATAAGTTTTTTTGATAACTCAAAACTGGTGGGAGGAAGATAGTCATCTATTGTTTCATCATTTTCCACCAGTATAGAATTCATCTTTTTTGTTGTTTTGTTCATATGTGACAGTTTGGGATTTGACTTTTTTGGCGTATAAGACTTGAATTTAAGTATATTATATATCTTTTCAATCGTATGAAACTGATTAATAGAACTGGAATCAAAAACTCTTCTAGGCCATTTTTTCATTATGTAATTCAATGCAGTGAGATACACATAAGGATCATTATATATCTCTTCAATATTAATTGAACAAAAAAAGTCCAAAATTTTTGCATGAACCAAATTCATATAAATCGATTTGATGCATAATTTGCTACAAACGGAAATAATATGATTTTTTTTATGCATACTTAAGAAAAGAATTGGTAAAACAGATTCTGCAACACCAATAAAATCATTCTTATAACTAATTGAACAAGCAGCGGTAAAAATTGATGCCCATTTAAACAATGATGGGTGTTTGGAAAAAAAAGCCTCAACAATCATTGGTTCAAATATTTTAAAATCAATGATCATCAATGAAAAAGCATTGCCATTCATTATTGATAAAGATTTCTGAAAAAACCTATTATTTTGCTGCCAGATATTTCCCCAACAATTTAATAGATCATTTAGACCATTTTCTGCTGCAGATTGGCTTTGGTACCACACCGGAGTAATCCCTTCAAGTGGGTTTTGGAAAAGATACTCAAGATTCTCTAAATCATTCATTACTTGACGTTAAATATTTTCAAGACATATTTATTTCAGTGTTTGCCTAGCAACAACCACTATCTTCTCTCTGTGCGGGTCTCTTTGATTTAACAGTATTGTCTTTTTCGTTTTTCTGTTTCACCAAATCTTCAGCCAAAGAAATAAACATTTCCTTGATACCTTCACCAGTTTTAGCAGATGTTTTGAAAATTTTGCAGTTTAGTGACCTAGCAAATGAATCTGAAGTTTCATTATCAATAATAACTTCGTCAACTAAATCGACTTTGTTGGCTGCAATATACACTATAGATGTATAACCCGCAATTTCACGAAAACTTGTTATCCATTCCCCAATTTTTTCAAAAGAGTCCTTCTTGCATAGAGAAAACACAGCTATTGCAGCAACTGCATTTCGAAAATAAATCGGGGTTAGTGATTTGAATTTTTCTTGGCCTGCCGTATCCCATATTTGAATCTCAACTTTTTTGGAGTTGACAAAAGTAATATATGGCTGATAATTGGCTCCTATAGTGCTTGGCTCAAATGGATTGAAATTGTCCTCAATTAATCTGTTGGTTATCGATGTTTTACCAACAGATGCGTCACCAATTGTAACCACCCTAAAAGGTGGATCTGTGTGACTGATCATTTGAAAAAAATAATAAAAATGGAGATGAGGGGAATCGAACCCCCTGCCCCAACAATGCAAATGTTGTGCTCTACCAATGAGCTACATCCCCACACATTTTTGGTCCAAACAGAGGTATTCTGAACTGAAAACTTGTCGATTTCTCCATTTGATCTGATTTCCTCGTTGGACGATGATGTGATGTGATATTTGAACTAAAAACGACCAAAAATGATCACTTCACTTTTTTAAATCGAATGATCACAAGGCCATTCAATGGATATGTTCCACCAGCTGATAAAGTATCAGAAGTCATCTCTCCACCATATGATGTTGTTTCACGCGAAGAAGCAGCAAAAATGGGCGAAGATAGACCAAATTGCATGATTCACATCAACCGTCCTGAAATTGCATTTCCAGGTGTTGATGCTACTGATGATAGAGTTTACCAAAAAGGAGCCGATCTCATTGAAGAATGGATCCATAAGAACCTCTTGGTTAAGAGTGAGAAACCAGCTTATTACGTTTTAAGATCAACTCTTGGCGATCATGTTCAAGTTGGTCTTTATTCATTAGTTTCTTGCGAACAGTATGCTCAAGGTCTTATCAAGAAGCACGAACAAACACGTGCTGCTCCAGAGCTTGATCGCACAAAGACTGTTAGGATTCAAAATGCTAACGTTGGTTCAGTTTTTCTTGCTTTCAGGGGTGATCAGCATGCTGAACTTCGTGACTATATTAAATCAATGGTTGCCACTGAAGCTGATAGAATTGGACATCTTGGATTTGATAACACAAAGCATGAGCTCTGGATCATTGATCAAGAAGAGAAGGTCAACAGGATTACTGAACTCTTTTCTCAAGTTCCACACCTATATATCGCCGATGGTCATCATAGAGCTGCATCTGCTTACAATGTTTGGAAAGAACGTAAGGAAGCCGACGGTGCCAACTATAAGGGCAATGAACCATATTGCTTCTTCATGGCTTGCGTTTTTGCTGACTCTGAGCTTTGTGTTATTGACTACAACCGTGTTGTATATGGTCTTGACAAGAGCACACCAGAATTCTTGGAATTGCTTAAGGGCAAGGGCTTTGAAGTCACTGAGATTCAACCTGGTGAATGCCCACAAGGACCCTCATTCTTACCACCACATCATGCTCGCCCCACAGAACACAAATCAATTTCTATGTACCTTCGTGGCAAGTGGTACAGAATGAAGTTCGTTGCTGAACCTCTTTCCCCATCTCCAGAGGATCAACTTGACTCAAAAATCCTCACTGATTTCGTTCTAACTCCCCTGTTCGGTATAACTGATCTTAGGAGTGCCAAGAATGTCAAATTCATCGGCGGAACCCGTGGTTTAACCGCATTAGAAGCAGCTGCTTCAACCGAAGACTCTCTTGCATTTGCTGTTCCACCTGTTACAATGGCTCAATTATTCGATGTTGCTGATGCTGGTAAAATGATGCCACCAAAGAGCACATGGTTTGTTCCAAAACTTGCTGATGGAATGGTTATTCGAAAGATCGAGTAAATTCAATAGTTAATATTTCGTTGTTATGTCTGAGAATCCCATTCGCGCATTGTTAGAACAAAGGGTTGGAGAAAAAAATGATCTTCCTTTTATTCCTTGTCCTGTTGAAATCCCTGTAACATATCCGCCTGCTGTTCGAAGGAATGATACAATTACTAGTGCAAATACTGGAAATCCGATTCGTGATTTGCTGAATCAAAGATGCGGAGAAAGTTTAGAAGAAGAGGATGATGATGAGCCAATTACTTTGTCGATTCGTCAACCTTCTTTTTCGAATTTGCATGGTCAAATGATACCAAAGGGATCAACGAAGCCTATTCTTCCTGAAGTTTCTGAAAATGTCGTAAGTGCTAGATTGTATTCTTCGCAGAATGTTCTTGATGTTCAGAATGATCTTGAAGAGGAAATTATGGACGAGGAAGAAGAAAAGCCCATTACACTCTCTGTAAGACAACCATCTTTTTCTAATTTGCGTGGAACATTGATACCGAAAGGAGTTCCGAAGAATTCATTGCCAATACTCGAAGAGAATAATGAGAAATCCAATCAAACAACAGAATCTAAGGCTTCAGATGATATAGTCCTGAATTTGAACAAACTAAATGCTTCGAGATGGAAATCCATTGGATATATACCACCTGTTCCATTTGTGGCGAAGGGTTTGTCAAAGAAAGGAGAATCTGCTACTCTTTCAACAAGTAATTTTTATCCAAAAATTGTTGAGTTACAGATACCAGATATTAATCAGTCTAATAATGTTCATTCATCTAGAGAATCCAAAGTTAATAATGAATCAGTACCAGATGAGCCTGTTTCTCCAGATCCAGCATCATCAGGTAATTGTCTTTCTCCTTCATTCTTTCTAAATTTAGAAAAACCACTACAACAACAAGGGTATGATAGTGAACAAGGGTCATCCAGAATTCCTGCTAAATTATATGGAATGATTAAGCACCCTAGAGAACATTTGGTATATTTGGCATTATGCGGTGTTAGTATAGCTGGATATGAAAAATCTGCATACAACGAAGCAATGACGGCGATAAAGCAATATCTAAATCAATGCATCAAAGAGAATATGATTGAAGAAGCTGCATATATAAAGTCAATTATAGACAAACTGAAAAAAGATCATGCTGAACTTCAAAAGTTTTTATCACTTGAGTCTGTTGAAGAGATTCAGCACAAATTGGACAATGCTGAGAAAGAATTGGATATAACAAAGGTTAATTGGGATAGAAAGCGGAATATTCTTGACGCTGATTGTGAGATAGCCCTTGAAAATGCGAAATTAAAGCATAATGAATCAGTTGAAAGATTGAATATTGAATGGCAAAGCCCATCATGCATATCAAGGTATAATCACCCATCTCATAAACTGATCGCACTAAGACAACAAGCCAAAAAATTCATGTCCAATCATATGTTTAATGAAGCTGCAATCATTGCTAATCAAATCGCCTCTCTTGAAAAAGGGGAGATTGCAAAAGCAACATCAAGAATGCAGAAAGACTTCCAAAATGAACTTGCAAAGCTCGATGATCAATACCATAAAGATATACAATCCATTAGACAACAATTTCTAACAAAAATAAATGATTTCGAAACATCAAAAGAGAGGAGTTTCTTGCCTGTTGAGAATCGCATTACCAAAATTATTAATCAAAAGAAGGGAGTTGACAGAGTTTTGAAGAAAACAACTGTAGAAATGAAAGCGAAGAAAGCTGATTTAAACACCAAGGCAATAAAGCTTAAGAATCCAAATGTGCTGAATCATAATAGGCTACTATTGACTCCCTTAAGCACAATGAAAAGGGCTGCCCATTTCCGGAAATCTATATAATAAAAGTGTCTGTTTTTGGTCATTAAATGAAAACCGAGAGAGTCCTGAAACCCAACATTGGCTTGTCCAAAAAGGAGGAAAAAAGGAAGGTAAAGAAAGAAAAACTCAACAAGGAATTAAATCACAAGTTAGAATTGCAGAGGGAAGCCAGAGAACAGATAGAAAAGGAAAAACTCGAGAGTTTATCAACCTTTACTCCAGAAGAACCAGTGATGATGGGAGGGAAACTTAGAGAGTTGATTTCTCATATATCTGAACAAGGCTCTGAGAAGAAGCCCCAAGATCCTCGTAGGCAAAAAAAGAGAATTGATCAAATGGCAATTCAGCAAATGAAAGAAATATTGAATAATCCTGAATTCCAAAACAATCCCGAAGGCGCCTTTTCCGTTGTTAATCAAGAATTGATTACCAAATCATTTTGTAAAAAATAGAACCAAATCCTGTTTTGATTTGAAAAAAGAAATGAAGAACTGCAAGTAACAATCAATACAATTCATTTTTTTATCTTATTATTAGTTTTGTGTCTTATCTCCCTATTCTTAACTTGTTGTTTCATTAATGAATCCATGACAATATCAATTTCACCATTATTTGGATCGTATCCTTTATCAATCATATCCATTGCAGCAATCAATGGGTACATTAGCCCAAAAGTTGGCCTAGGAGCATAGAGTTCTGTTTTACACTTTGGACACACACCTGGTTCCTTGGAATGCCACTCTTTCTCACAATATGGACATTGCCAAATCATATCCTCTGGTAAATTCCCTCCCTCTAACTCTGGTGAATGTTGAATATTCCTAGAAATATTCTTGGGCTCAATAAATACTGTTTCAGCAGCCCAAGGAGGGTTTAGAGGCTTGGTTCGAATAGGATCACTTCTGCAATCATTCCATTCTGGTCGATTTTTCTTCATAAAAAAGTGAATTTTGAAAAAATTTGGATTTTGCAAAAAACAGGTTAAAAAATTCATGTTTTGATACTTCCAGATTCACTCAATGACTATTTACTCAATTAATCATTAGAATTACAATTGGATATGAGATATCACACTGATCTCTCCCTTATTAATTTAATATGGAAAATCATCATCTGATTGATAAAAACACTATTGGGAGTATCTTTTCGCGTGTTCATTGATGGTTCATCAATTGTGCTCATCAGAGATTCTTTTTGAGTTCTCACAGGTGTCTTTTAATTGTATTTGTTGGTGTTTCATTTAGAGTATTGATGTTTCTCTTCTTACTTCAATCTTTATTATTGTGTATAGACCCAAATATTAATCTTCAAAACATTCAGTTTTTTGATTGACCTGAAGTAAGAATTTTGCATTTGTTATTAATGAATTATTATATAGATTTTATGAATGAGTAATATTCATATATTATTGTCGACTTCATTCACAATGGGAAGTTTGTATCTTATCATAAAACAATTAGAATAAAAGATCAAGAGTCTTTAAAGCTTTGGAATAAGGCCCATGTTGGCGATACCGCATTGGTTCTTCTTGTTACGGGACATGTAGATATAACCCTTGTCACCCCATGTTGTACCCCATGAGTTACGAACGATCCAGAAGTCCTTGCCATCAAGTGTACCATAACCAACGCAACCAACGGCATGGTTTAATTGCCATGAAGAGCACTTTGGTTCATCATAAACACCAGAGTGGTATGTTTGGAAGGAGTGTTGACCAGCATCGATAGCAACATCAGCAACACCGAGGGAAGCAACCTTGTTCATAAGATCATCTTCTGAACCATAGGAAACTGAAGTGTAACCAACAATCTTTGTGATGGCCTTGTTAGCATCAAACTTGCAAGCACCTTGTCTTGGAACGTATGGGTAATCGGATTCCTTCATGAATTGTCCGTTTTGAGCCTTAAGAACATAATCGTAAGCCTTTGTCATAAGACCACCATTGCATCCGTGGCAAGTGTTAACGCAGTCAACAAGGTTGGATTCGGAAAGGGAAAGAAGAGTGCCCTTAACCATAGCCCATTGGGATTCAACACCTTGGATGGATGAGAAAGCCCAGCATGAACCGCATTGGCCTTGGTCCTTGATTGGGTTAACGATTCCAGTTGTGCGGTAATCGATTTCCTTTGGAGCCTTGAAGTTAGTGAGTGGTGTAGCTTCAGCGATGGTGGAAGTCATTTCAAAACCGAGAAGGGATCTGTATTCTGATGGTGAAAGGTGGCAAAGGTGGTTAAGACCAAGCTTGAAAGAGTTTTGAGCAGCATTGTGTTCTTGGATAAGGCGGAGGTTGGAAACGAAAATTGAAAGACGAGCAACGTATTCTTCGCCAACAAACATTTGGCCGAATTCCTTCATGTAGCCATGGAATGAGTTCTCCTCATGATGGAGGAAAGGAAGTCCTTGTGCAAGTGCTGACAAAAGGAACAACATCAATAAATGTGATTCCTACTATCAAATTTCTTTCAACCTGAACCGCAACACAAATATCAGTTCACATTCATAAAGTTTTGAATTTTTAACAGTCTTTCAGAATTTTGATAAAGACGATGAAAAAGCTTTAAAAAAATTACCCGCGGATGATACCTGTTTTTTGAAGGCATGTTTCACCATGTATGTTCATGGCATTTATGTAGGATTCATGATTCAACAACAGTTAGACAACCATTTTGAGATGCTGAATGAAGAGGAGAATAATGAATCCATATTTGCTTATTTGATGATCAAATAATTGACAACACTGAGATGATTACCACATGTAGCAAAATGTAAAGGAGCCCAATGATTAATGAATCTCTTGAATTAATGTCTGCATTGCGATTAATAGATCAAAAAACATTAATCAGAGCCTTTTAGAAAAGAGTTCCGAAGAATTCGACGTTGGATAAGACGAATTCGTTGGTCTTGTCAGAGTTGACATCAGTTTGAAGAAGGCGGATGATGCGGAATGGCTCGAATTCTTCAGCAATTGGGAAAGTGCGCTCCAATGGACCATTGTCTGGTTCATAACCATCCTTAACATCAACGAGGACCTTGAACTCAACACCATCGTTGGATCCGAGAACTTGCCAGTTCTTTGGATGGGCATCGCCAGCACCATAGATGAACATACGAAGGGTGTAGTTCTTCAACAAAACCTTCTTCTCCTTGAAATCGATTTGGAACCAGCTCTTTTCAACGTTTTCTGAAGCCCATGAATCGCTGTGTCCAAGCTCACAAAGAACGTATGGTTCGTTATAGGATGAACCAGAGGCTGTAACTTCAACAAGACCATTTGTAGCAGGGTTGACGTCATGAAGGTTGTAAAGATAGTTGATGATACCATCGATTCTCTTTCCTTTGAATGGGATTTCCAAGCCGGACATGAAAAAAGTGATCAGACCTCACTCATTCAATTTTGAAATAGAATTTCAGTTAAAAGACCGACATCATCGTTTATAAACCCTCCTTCAGGTTTCTCTTTTTCTTGATATCCAGGTATCTTTCTTTTTCATTCTCATCTCTTGCCATTTCAATTTGGAACTTATTTTTCCTGAAGAAGGATGTTGCTGCATGGTGTGACACTATATTAATGTCAAGGAGAGCATGTAGTTTTTGATTGATTGATAGTTGCTGAAGGAAATGGTTTCCCGTGAATGTGTGGATTATTGATAGAAGGTAGAGTTTGATTGGACCTTTGAATTCAATTGTTTGGAGGTTCAAAGTGTGTGTTTCGGCCGGTGTTTCATTATCGAATAAAGCTAGAACGTATTTGGATTTTTCGCGGAGTTCTTTCTTGAGTGATTTATCATCTATTTTGGAAGGAGATGATCGAACAAGGGCGGAAAAGGTCTCAACAATGTATGCAAGCTGCTCTTTTGGATCAGGAATCTCAAATTCTGGATCTGGTTCAGAAAAAATGGAGTCCTTGATGATTCCATGCACTACACTCAGGAGATTAAATATGGCAAAAGATGATTCAAATTCAGATTCATGGAGATGTTTCATGATGATTTGCTCAATATCCTTGAAAAATATGGATGATATGTAATGATGTGGGAGCTTGATTATGATCAGTGCTATTGAGTGGATAATGGATCCATGAATTCTCGCTGTAATCCGCTTATTTCCAGATAAAGACATAGCGATAAGCTTTTTGAGTATTGAAAGGATGATTTCTGCTTGCTTCAGAGAGAAGAATGCAAGATTACCTAAGAGGCTGATTTTACTACATTCTTCTTCAGATATATTGTTAAGATTTCCAATAATATCATTAGCGACAATTGTAGCATATTTCTCAAATTCGCCAAAAAGGTTCAAACATAAAGCCGAGATAAGAACGATTGACTCATCATGTTCATGAATCAACTCAAAATCAAATAAAGACTTGTTGATCCTATCCAAAATACCATCTAAGTATATAATTATATCGCTAGAAACATATCTGGCTGTGAGGATCTGATTAATGGATTTCAAACCAGAAATTCTCTCTTCATAATCATCCGCATCTAGTTTTTCTACATATCCTGCTATAAAATCTTTCCAGTTATTAAGCGGAGACGTCTTTTCTTCCTCAGGATCATTAAACTTAGGGAGAACAATACTCATAAAAATACTTTTTATTCAACATGTGTAGATCCTGTCCTTATGAAGGGTGGTGATTGATCCAACATACCAACCAAAAGCAGCAATTCCGAACAGAACAACAACATTTAAAACTTTGGTAAGAATATCAATTGTTGATCCATCTATAACAACATCCAACATTTGGTACATGGCTTCCATCCTTCTAGCTAATAGCTTTCGATTGACTTCAAAAGGAACAATAGCAGTGGGTTCAGATGGATTGACAACATTAGGTTTGAGCGAATCCATTGAATCGTGAATTGAATTCAATTGTCCTGGTTCAATTGAAACACCGTCTTCCACAAGAATTGCATCTTTAAGGATATCTTCATCTCCAATTTTTGTTAGTCGGTTAGTTGGCAATGGTGTATTGACATCCTCTTTTTCAGTCTCAGGTTTGATTTCATCAGGTTTTGGATCCATATCGATTAAAGGCAATTCAACACGGTTTCTTGGCTTTTTCACTTCATTATTTTCAAATGATGATGGATTTTCAGGATCAGGAAGTTTATCGGGTATATTTTCTTGAGGAACAGGTTTAGTATTTTCGGAATAATCAGAATATTGGCTATTCTCATCAGATGGTAAAAGAGGCTCTTCTTCTTGACGTGTATTCTTCTTTATTGGTTTTTTAGGCTTTTGCTTTTTTGTAGGAGTTTTTGTTTCCTTATTCTCTTTGTTTTCTTGATTACATACTTCTTTAACAACGGTGGGATCATCTTCCAAACCAATGGGATTATTGATTTTATTCAATATATATATCAAAGAACCAAAAGGAAGAAAGAACAAAAATAAGGTTAATGTGAAAGCAAAACCTTCTGGAATATTATACCCATAGTATCCCACAACAGGAATACATGCAAATAAAAAGTTAATCAAATACAACATGCAATCCAAAATGTTATTGACAGGATATAAATATGGTTTGAGTATTAAGGTAAACAAAAACAAGATAAAATGGAACACAGGCAGAATAATAACAAACGGTTTGTACAATTTAGCAGCAATTGTTGAAAAGGCCATAATAAGGAACTTTGAAACAAGTAAAACGACACTCCATCCTGGCCGTTTAACTGTAAGATCTTGGAAAAGGAAAATACCGGTTGTTTTTAGCCTTGTAACGATTGAAACCCATTTTTCATCAGGAGTCCTACCATAAACATTGACAGATAATATAAAACTACGATTTCGGTGGACCAAGTAGCCCCACATAATTGGAATTCCTAATAATATGAAAACAATTGTGTAAAGGATTGTACCGCCACTTATACGGAGAACATCATTATAAAACAACAATGAAGGATCATCATCAACTCTTAATAATGATCCACCATTACACGAGATTCCACATATCGATGTATCGTTTGCACTATATACCTTAGAACACGATGCACATGCAGTTGTATGATTGATAAACATATCAAACACATTTTTTGTTTCGAAAATTGTTTTCTGGTACATTGAATTATCACACTTCATTTCCCTGGGAACGCAAATTGATACGAGCAAAGATACAATAGGAATATAAAGCATATCAAGTGCAAGCATTAACAATCTAAGGCCCCATCTTTTACAAAACCCCTTAAACTTCAATATGAGCTGAGATCCACATTGTGTTAATTTCATTATTGCCACAACAATAAGTAAAAGTCCGAAAGTATAGCCAAAATATGGATAAAATGCAACAAAAGTGGGTGGTAATACAAGATCTTCAATTACAATTATTTTTGTTGCTGCTAAGGCTAGAGAAAACATTAAGGCTCCAATTAAAAATATTATAAAACAGACCCCAAAAGTCGATTTCTGAGGCAAAATTTCAATCAAATTAGAAAAATGCTTCAAATTCATATTAATCTCTTCAAGAGAATGCGTTGTGGTTACACCAGGTATGATGCCATCCATGAAGTGAGAGCAAATATCATGAGAAATATCGGTTATACTGATTGTTTGCTCGTCCTTTTCCTTATGGGCAAAGAAATAATGCCCCATTAAGTATAGCATTGTGATTGGAATTGCAGAATAAGTCAAATCCGTTACCCCTTCAAACATGCTTATTGCACAAACATAAGTAAATATGAATATGCACACCAAATCAATGATGTGAAAAATTGTACGAACTAAAGGACTGACAAACCATACAAAAATCACATCCAAAATGAACGGAATGCCAAGCGATAAAATAACCAACTGAGCGCGATTGTCAAAGCTCGGAATATCTGGAATCATCCCCATGAATACAATAAAAAACTTCTTGAATGATGTAAAAAACGAAACAACTTTTGCAGGCAGTTTTACAGAAGGCATATCCATAGAAATACCTATATTTTGCGAATATGTAATAATAGACACGAAGAATGTTGACAAAGAAAGAGACTTCATCAGTTTATAATGAGAAGCACGTTGATAGTGTAATCAGTATTCAATTGTACCACTTTTTAAAATAAATTTAGTTTTTAAGTTCATTTTAATCGTCGACACCAAATTATTTGATTTTCTTTGTTTGACAGGTTATAAAAGAGTTAATGGTATCTTTTTCATCTTGGGATAGTAATGATATCAATTCTTTTGGAGTTCGGATATTATTACTTTTATCTAGGTAAGTTTGATTTAGGTCAGCTCCATTGTCGATTAGATAGGCTATAACGTTACATTTCTTTGGTCGAGATTCAATGAAGTGAATGATCAATGGGGGCATTTTCTCTTTTTGTTCATTGATATTAAAACCTTTTTGTATCAATTGAGAGAACATTTGGATAATTTGTAAATCTGGGATCTTTAAATCGACAAAATACTTTGGCCCAGTCTCACCTTTTTTATTCATGCGGTTGATTCTAAAGTTATATTTCAAAGCCTCATTAATCACATTCAGGTCACCACATCGACATATCCAGTGGCAAACCCCCTCAAGGCCTTCATTTTCTGGAGAATCAAGAGCTCCTAGTTGTGCGAGGTGTTTCAAAAGCAACTTGACAGATCGGAAACACTTACTATTCTGACTGTTGTATATGAACAATATTATGGAGAGAGCTGATTTAACACCAATGTATGGTTCCTCGGTATAATCAAAAACATTACAGCAATTTGCTTCAATTATAATTGGAATAAGATCATAAGCCCCATGAAGCACAGCAGCCATTAATGGAGTGTTTTTATCACTCTTATTAATGGGTTTGGATAATATGATTTTTACTATATCATTTTGTCTTCTTTTCACTAATTCGCTAATAATATCAAATGGATTGTTTTCACTGCTAATACTATAATTATTGGCATATAGAATCTTAATAATCTCAGGACAAAAGCGAGAACCCTTCACACATAAAGTGCCATATGATGTCCCAGTGTTAAAATTCAATAATTCGGGATACTTCTCTATGAGATAGGACGCCGTAATAATGGATCCGTTATAGCAAGAATAGTGTAATGGATTGAATTGGAAATCTTGAAGATAAACAGCTCCATATAATGATATAAGATAGATTAAACACTCTATAGAATCATAGTAAGCAGCAATATGCATATAGTTAATCCCTCCAAAAGGTAATAATGGATTGGGTACATTATCCGAAATAGTTATTTGAATTCCCCTGTCTGATATTATTGTCTGACTGCTTTGCTGCTTTAAAAAATTAACATTATCAGCCTTAATTTCTTGTTCAAAATTATTGTTGTTGTGATAATAATTCCTATTACCTGTACCCCAACCCCTCATTTAAAAAGAGTCAAATTTAAAAGTTAAAACCATGTTTAAGCTTGGTGCATTGCCATAAGTGTAGCATATACTGTCATAACCATTTGTGGTACAGCTTCGATAATATCATCTGGCAAAGCATAGACAGTGCCTCCGAACTTTCTAACCATAGAAAGAACATACTTAGCATTCTTCAAGAGCTTGTCTTTCTCATTGCTCTCTTCAAAGAGTGACCAGTCAACAGTGTCTGGTTTGATGATATCAATAAGAGTGAGAATTGGACGAGAGTTGATGAGTGATTGATCCTTGAATGAATCAATCTTGACACCACGTGGAGCAGTTATTTCGTTGGCCCATTTAACAATTTGTTCATCCTTGATCTTAGCACCACCTCCAAGCTTCTTGAATGTTTTCAGGTAGTCGTATCTCATCATTTGCCAAAGTAAGGCAAGAGTAAGCTTTTGATTGTGATCATAGATGTTCTTTCCATCAATGCCGACAAGAGAGAAACCAAGCCTCTTACCAATTTCGATTGATTGGTTAAGGTTTTCAATGCACTTGAATTGGTTAAGTTTTTCCTTGTGAACAACCTTCCAATTAACGGATCCTGGTTCAATCCTATCGAACATCTGAAGAAGGATAAGTCCGTCAGTTAAACCATCATAAAGATTGATAATGAAAGGATCAACACCACATGAGTTCATCCAAAGGCAGTATTGTCTTTCGATTCTGGTGCCTCCAGCAGCAAAGAGAGCTTCATCAAGTTCAGCAAGTTCCTTTTCAGAAAGCTGTGTAAGTCCATGGCGGGTATTGAAGATAGTAGCAACAAAGGCAAGGTTAAGGCGTTGATGTCCTTTAACAATTTCCTTTGGACCAACAAATTTACGGCATCCAATCTTATCAGCTTCTTGAAGCATCAATTCAGCGCGTTTCATTAAATCAGATTCTCCCATTGGCTTCATTCCACAACACTCTGGTGCAACTTGCTTAAGAACAATGGTAATAACTTCTGAATCAGAAAGATCACTAGTGAAGTTTGAAGCTGTCCTCTTGCTTCCTGCAGCATCAAGATGGAAGTTCAACCAACGAAGCAAAATCTGTTCAGGAGATAGCTTAAGTAAATCAGCAAGTGTTTCACCTGGCTTAAGAAGACGGACAAGTTCAGGAACGTTATTAAGAGAAATTGTCTTCAAAAGGGACATTCTCACAAGTTGCCATGTTAAACCAAGAATAATGTGAGATGTTCCATCACGGATATCATTATTACCAACGTTAACAGTAGAAATACCAATGGACTTGGCAGAGGTAAGAGCCAAAGTAATATTCTCAGCAGCAGAATAATTGTTAAGCTTCTTGCCCTTGGAAATAACACGCTCATCGATAGTCTCAGATTGTGCCATGTTAACCATCTTACAAAGAAGTAAACCATCACCAAGCTTCTTGAAGAATTCATCGCTGTTGGGATTGATTGGTAAAATTGTCTTAAGATCGGGATCTTCAGCAAGGACTGCATTCAAGTGTTGAACAAATCCAGAAACTTCTTCAAGGGCATATGAGTGCTCACCACCACCCTTTCCCTTATGCTTCACAAGGCTGTGCTGCCTAAGGCCTTCAGCAAAAGTACTCTTTTTGCCTTCTTTTTCTTCAACGAAAATCTCCAAAAACTCACCAAAGTCAAGTGTGCCATCACCATCCTTATCATACTGAGAAATGTATGTGCGGGCTTGTTCAATTGTTACCTTCTGTTCAAGTTCATTGAACATTGCTTTAATCTCAACATCGTTCAATTTACCGTCTCCTTGTGAAATTGCATTGAAATGTTCTGCAGCCTCCTTGATTTCAGGGGGTGTTAGCTTAGGAAAGCGCTTGAAGTAATCAGCTGGGTTCACTGCCATAAAAAATGTGAGTTGGCAGAAAGTTGGTGATGTGACCAAATTTTTGAGAGAATGTCCCTCTCAAAAAGTGATGTTTTTCCGTTTTGTCCCTCAGGTTCCTAAATGGTTGAGATTTTATTTCATGATTTGGATATTTCTCATAGTGTCCGATCTCAACAATCGGCCCAGGTCTGTTGTTTGTGGTAGATACAACTCGGAATATGCTCGTAGGGCCACTAATCCTGTTTGGGAGGGTGTTTCCACTGGTTGCGCTGTTGGGACTCATAAGCAAGGTGATCGGGATGATACTATACGTAGGATTAATGTGTATAGGTTTTTATGCGGGTTAAGGTCGGACACGACTTTGGATGATTCTTTTACACAAGAATGTGCTGAAGCAGCGACTGTTATGGATGCAAATAACAAGTTAAGCCACTATATTGATTCATCCTATACTTGCTTTACTGAGCCTGCGAAAGAAGCAGCCAAAACCTCAAATTTGGCACTTGGGATGTCTGATTCTACATACACAATCGATATGTATATCAATGATAATGGAGTAGTTAGTTTAGGGCACAGGCGATGGGTCCTCCATCCTGCTCTGAAAGAGTTCGGGTTGGGTTTTAGAAGGAGGGCTGGTGTGTTGAAGGTGATTAATGTCGAGAAGAATACATCAAATCTCCCTTCTTTCTTTGCCTATCCATCAGGTGGGCCTTTTCCAATTGGACTCATTTATAGTCAATGGAGTTTTCATTCAGATAGCTTGTTTTCGAATGCCACAGTTAAAATAATGAGGAGTGATAATGTGGAAGTGCCTACAACTATTGATGTGAGTAATATGGCCTACGGAGGAGTTCCGAAAATGATTAGGTTTCTTCCTAATATGCAAATGGTGTTTAAGAATTCTTCATATACTGTCACAGTATCAACCGGTGTGAATACATGGCAGTATATTGTAAGGCCTACAGATTGTGCGGATATTATTTCTGATTCTGATTTTAATCCAGATACTCTTCCATCTCCTACAGATCCATTGCATGCTCAAAAAGTTGCAACAAAAGTTGGAACAATATTTTTCGCATTTGCTTCCGTTTCTATTGGGGGTTCTTTTGTATTCTCAATAGTTGCGAAAAAGATTTCATCGATGAAGGAGGACAATGTCTCAGATAATAAAACGGAAAAATAGTGTTATTTGCCTTTTTTATATTCTTTTCTTCTCTTTTCTCTATCTAATTTTGTGTATCTTGCAGCATCAAGTACAGTTGGAGGGATGAGTTGATTCTGCTTATTAAGGATTTCGTTTGCAATAACATCTTCAATAACTTGATTTTCATCAGTTGGTGCATAGTCTGCGGTTGCATTAGAAAGGCCTTGATATCCAGAAGGATTGAATCGCAAATTAGCAGCATTTTTCCTCGAGAGCATTTCGGCAAAAGTGTCTTTAGTGCCAAAAGACATTTCAAACTTTTCATATGAATCCCAAAAATCAATATTGGTTTTTGGATTAATAAATGAACTTCCATGATAGAATATCTGCCTTGCTCTCTCGGTTTCTTGAAGTTTCATTTCCATAGTAGCATATCGAATACACCAATCAGCAGAAACAATGTTATTATATTTCTTAATTGCAAACTCATAAATATCTCTAGTTTTTGAAACCCCCAAAAACCTACATGATGACGAAATCCAAACACTGATTATTTCATCACTGGGCAAATGATCAGCTGCTCTTTTGTAAATATCCATTGCGAATCTAATCATACCATATTGTTCCTCAAAATATGCATACATTACATATAATTGTAGCAAAAATTCAGGGGTCGCATTCTTTAGAGCTTCTTCAAATAAATCTCTTATTCGTTCTCTCTTGCTGCTTCCATATGCATTAATAAATTTATGAAGGTACCTGAACCAAATTACATTACTATTGGGCCAACCTGCGAGTTTGATTCCAATTTCATAAACCCTAAACATTTCATCTATGGTTCCTCTGTTCTCAAGAAAATTCGCATATGTCAAAATATGCCTGATAGTAGCTGCTTTTGAAACGATGCATCTTTCAAAAAATTTTATTGTTACCGATGGCATACTAAATGAGATGTGCAGATCAAGAAGCAATGACCATATCTCGGACAAGCCTGCAAAATTCTTAATTCTAGAATCATCGATCGATTGCATTAATACCTCAATTGCATTTTGGGGTTCTTTTTGATCAAGTTCATATTCAGCATACATCAAATATATCCGTATAATATCACTATACATTATAGATTCTTCTTTCAATGAAATATCAAAAATGAATCGAGGATCATCTGATATTAATGCTAATTGAATCCATAAATCTGCAAAAACACCAATGGACACTCTTTTAGGATTCACAGTTTCAATGGCTTCAACGAAAACTAAAAACTGAGATTGTTGAGGAATTAGTGGCATAATCTGCTCCCATAATTCATGTCTTTCTCGAGGATTATAAATATATTCCTTATCCATATACAAAGAAGAACGTAAAAGCCATTCACTCACATTATTTGGATCACTTCTGATGATTGTATCATTCAACAAAAATGGTTCCCTATCTAAAAGATTCTCCAACTTTGAATAGAATAAAGATCTCTGCTTGTCATTAGACTCTGCAATAAACTTCATTAATGATGTTAGTGCACCAAATATTACTTTAAAATCATTAACAGTCCTTGTTTGAGACAATGCATCTTCATATACCTGAATCGCATCGGCAAATCGACCTTTACGAGCAAACAAATCTGCAATAGTTACCCACATTTTACCATTTTCCACAATAAAATCCTGACAACCATTTCTTAATATTACTTCAGCATTCTCAATGTATGGATCCATTTTTATTACCTCAGCTAACTTATTCCAATAATAAAACTTTGGCCTTTCCTTAGGAGATTGAAAATATGGATCCTGGAGTAATTTTTGAATGTAATAAGCCGATTCTTTTGTGGCTTTTTTCTCAAGAAACCATTCAACAGCTTCTTCAATATGGTTTGAATGCAACATCAAGTACCTTTTATAGGCATCATCAACGGATAGAATTGACTGAGAATCTTTAATAAGGGGCAAAAAAGCATTCCATATCATGTCATGCTGTGTAATTGGAAGCGCTTGAAGAGCTCTATTAAACACTTTCCTCAAAAATGTCACACACTTTTGTTTGGAAATAAATACCAAATAATTAATCCATAATCTCGGACATGTCCACAAATTCATTAGAGCTCTTTCATAAACTCCGTTCGCTCGACTAACACACTCAGAATCTTCCAATAGATAATTCTGAGTGAAAGTTGAGCGCGTATCTGTATAATCAATCCACAGTTTGTAAGATCTTGGAAATGTTTGCACAGATCTTTCATAGTAAACCCAAAGTTTTTCGCTATTAATTAATATAATGTCATTAATACTATTTGAATCAATTCCAACATTTAATAATGTAGATTTTTTCATATTTATATATGCAATCCACTGTGAAACACCAGGAAACCGAATTAAATTTGATTCAAAGGGAATATCTGATGTTGTAAGTTGCATTATATGTTTATTTTTTGTAAATTCATGTAAATATTGTAAATTTTGACGATAGAAACTGTCATAGATTGGTCATTCTATTATGTGTGAATTGCGGGCATCCGAAGGGAAAATTTTATATAGAAGGTTGATTATAGATAGTATGAAAGATGCTGGATTCTCCTTCAACAGTGAAGATAGTATGGCAATACTAAAATGGTACGATAATCTTAAAAAAATCGATTTTTTTAGTTCCTTGAAACCATGGCAAATAACAAATAGACTTCCAAAAGTAAATGTTATTTGTAGGAAAGCACCGCTTGTGCGATTGATTCAGAGAACATCGGTGTTTTATCCTTTCAATTTTGACTTCTTTCCAAAAAGCTATATTATTCCAATCCAAGAAGACATATTGAGAGAAGAAGTTAAAAGGGGAGATACAAGATATATTGTTAAACCTGACAGGGGGTCACTTGGAAATGGGATAACATTTATCGAACCTGGAGAGGAGTATCCGGAAGTGCTCAAACTTAGTGTTGTTCAAGAATATGTTCCATCTCACCATTTAGATGGATATAAATTTGATTTGAGAATTTATGCACTTGTTTCATCAGTTAACCCTCTTAAAATATATGTATTTCGTGATGGTGTTGCAAGATTTTGCTCAAAAAAGTATGGAGAGAAATCTGTGTATTCTGAATTAACCAACAAAGCACTGAACTCAAAGAATCCAGAAGTTGATTTTGATCAAATTATTAAAATGGTGAGCAAAGTTTTCAACAGGCTAGAATCTGAAGGAGTTAATACCAAAGAGCTTTGGAAACAGATTGATGATGCCATTGTGACAACGATTATTACTTCATATAAGTACTTAGTTGATGGTGAAGTCCAGCTTTGTCCTAAGAGAGGGATTAATAGGTGTTTTCAGATATTGGGATTTGATGTAATATTGACTAAAGATATGAAACCGGTTGTTCTTGAAGTCAACTATCGTCCTTCTCTTCAATCGAATTCGAAAATCGAAAGGGCAATGAAATCAAAAATGCTCAAGGAGGCAATGGAAATTGTATCTCCCGGAGCAGAATTTCAAAAGTATGTAATGGATCATATTTCAGAGAATCTTGAAGATCGTTGGGACTATCTCCTTCAAAACGACCCAGAACTTATTGATATCATTAGATTGATAGAACAGAGAGACTTTTGTGAATATGGTTCATATAATAGGGCATACCCTTGTTCCTACAGCGAATTAATGCAGAAGTATAATAAAATGATAAGCACGGTATTAAGAATGCCTTCTGACTACCGTAGCAAGTACTTCTTACCTCCTCTCGTTAAGATTAAGAGAACAAATGAACCAGTTTCAAGTCCAAACAATACTATGTAAACATCTTTACTTTTTATGAGTTATCAGGGCATTGACATTGAGTATTTAGAGGAAAAGAGATTTAATATTGAACGAATTTTTGATTTTTTAGACTCAAGTTTGCCCCTTTGTTCAGTTCATCAGATGAAAACAGTGATCTCGTTTTTTTATTTTATGTCTTTTACAATAATGTTTTTACTTTACCCTCAAATCAATAGTGGATCTATTAGTGTTGGATATTTTCTTACATTCTTCCCATTATATGTTGCGATGGCTATTCATGTAGTTTTATCAATTTTATATGTAGTGTTTTCATTATTTTGTGGTGCAAGTTCAAAAACATGTGTACGCCATGTTTATAGCTATCACACAATGGTTCCTTTTAGTATGGGATCACTTCTAATCATATATTTAGTTTTTTCAATACCATATAATATTTCCAACATTACCATTTGTTTAGCCATATCTTTAATATGTGATTCATTATGTGGACTGGCAAGCTTAGAATCTCATAGGTTTTTGATATTGTTCGAAACAATAGCATTGATTCCATTTATAGTGTTATATCATTTATATGTGAATAATAAATTGCCCTATATGTGGATGATTTATATACCATTCTACGTTTATTTTGCGGTTTATTCAGCCATATTGATCGGTTTAATGAGTTGTTGTAGTGCTTGGAATGGATGCTCGACTAGTTTTCTCCACAATCAAGGAATTCAAGCAGAATTTGATGCATCATATGATTTTGAAGTTTTCTGGAATTCGGCATACTGGCACGATAGAAATCAAAGAAAGAGTGAGAGCGAAGACTCTTCAAGCTCCCAAGATCACAATGATGATGACTTTGTTAACACAATCGCCTCATCATTAATTGATACAAAGAAAAGAGATCAAAAGTTCCCAAAAAAGTCACAATTTCAACTCTATAAGTTAGATTCAACACTTGAAAAGCCATATTTTGAGTCTTCATTATTAGTAGTATTAGCATTCATGTGTTTTATCATAATTTGCACATTCCAAACAAAATGGACAGTCTATAGTTTTTATTGTATTTTTGGTGGCGGAACTATAGTATTATTCCTCCTCTCATTAATTAACTCTCGAGCATTCGGGAGGAATACTCTATTTGTTACCAATCTTGATCTTGATACCATAGATATATTGTGGGATCATCCAAGTTTTAGTCTTGTTTTATAGAAGGACTTGGTTGTTTTCTTTTCTTATTTGATTCGTTTCGATTGGTTTGGTTTCATTACTAAATAAGAGATCTCTGACTTCATTAGAAAACCTTCTCATTTTTTCTGTTTTATTGATTAATATCAAAAACTCTTTAACTTGCTCACAAAGACCAAATTGCATAATAATATTCCGAAAATATACCAAAACAAAATCTGGAAACTCATCAAAATGATTAATTAAGTCTTTGGAAAACTCAAGAAGTGATTTTGGGCTTGATATGGTTCCTCGGAAAAAATTGATCAGATTGAATTGAGCATCTGAGTGCCAATGCACGCACAATTTTAGCAAAGATATAGATTTTGGAAAAACAACATCTGATATTTCTAATACATCACACACTGTTGAATGTAAACAAATTGCTGTAAGGATTTCTGTCATTTGGCGGAAATAGTTGGAATAGAACACAAAGGGTTTCCAAGATCCGGTTTGTTTATCAATTCTATTAACAAGAACTTTAATATAATAGTTTGGATTACTCAGTAATGAGGCATTCTTATCAATCCAAGAAAAATACCTTGTTGTTTCAATCCAATTCATCAAAAAATCAGCAGAATTTTCATTACTTGAGCAGTATGCAAATACATGACGGAAATCTATAGTTGATGCCAAGAATGCTATATTGTTAATTGAAGGCTGAACCAAAGGCTGAATAATTTTACATACTGAAGATAAATAATTGTTTTTTGCATCATTTGTGTTTTCATCCAGCTTTTGGAGGAGTGGAGCAAGTGCTATTACAGCCTTTTTAACAATTTCTTCCCCTTTTTGAGAATTAATCTCGATGTTACTCTGTGGAAAAGTACTAACGCATTCAGGAACAATATTTTTATCTCTAAGAGGGCACAAATCATTGAGTTTAGATCTTCTTGATTCTGAAAAACTATCGCATTCATTAACGATTGATTTCAACGAAGAAATTTGATTAGATTCTTCTAAAAACCCTATAAACCGTATGAATGATTGAGTCTTGAGTTTATGAAAATCCAAATGACTAAGTCGATCAGTAATAATGTCTAAAAAAAATCCAACAATTGTTGGGTGGCTTTTTGATATAAAATGAACAAAAAAATCAATCCTAGTTTTGAATTTCTCAGGCTGAGAATCATAAAAAAATGAATCAATAACAATGGAATGAAAGAACGAAAATGGCTTTGTTGCATAGTTGTTTTCAACTGCTAGATTATGAAAACAATAAAATAAATCTATTATTATAGGGGGCATATCAACGAGACTTGAATATGAGTTTGAACACAGCATGACACGTATAACATCTCCAAAAACAAGTTCCAAAAAGTCCACATACTCATGTTTTAGTACAGCTTCCTTATATTTTTGTATTTCGGCTTTCTTGTTCTCTTGTCTATAAAGATGGGCTATATAATTTAGAGACGCAAATCTATTGTAACAAACCATATAATCAAAAAACTCAGACATAGGGTATTGTACTGAACCCATATTACAGTCTTCAACCAATCTATATATTTGAGGAAAGGTTTTCGTCATCATTGCTAAAGGCCTCAAATCATAAAGTGCCCTGATAATTTCTCGAAATGAATTTCCTGATATAATAGAGAAATGATTAACAAAGATGCTATTAAGGCACTGAGAAAGCTCGGAATTCTCATTTTGCCTTAGATTTATCTTTTTTTTCTCACTCGGCTGTAATAAATAGGCCTGAAAGAGCCGAATAAGCTTAAATGCCAGGAGAGAAAGTAGTATTTCAGATGACCACACTTTAGAATGTGATTTATACCTTTCCACAATCTGCAACAAAAGAGACTTATCTCTTTCACTCCAATAGCCATGATCAATTGCAGATAAAATAGATTGAGATATTCTATGATAATAAATTGGCCTTGATTCAGCAAAAGCCTCCATACATTTCCATGTGGCTGCTTGTGATTCATTTGAAAAATCTATCCAAAGTCTTTTAATATTATCACAAAGTTTAAAAATAACCATGTCTGCTAAATTCTTCATTCTTTCTTCCAATATTAACTGGATCACTTGAAGGACCAGTTTCCATTCTTTTATTGTAAGAATAAATATGCAAACAAACTCAATAGTTTTAGGCATTTTCTCATTATCTCTCGCAGTATTCTCTATGAAGTTCGCAATTGATAGGAAATCACCGTCCCATAATGAGCTAAACGTTGATAAAAACTCCCCTTGAGACTTTTCAAGATTTGATCTGGAACTAGTACTAATGGAGTTTTTTCCTACAATAATCTGATGATAAAATCTCTTTTCCTCGTGCCTTTTCGAACTCATAGAAAAAATCCAAACTATTTATTTACATGTCATAGAGAGAATCATTTGATATATCTTCTCGGATCAACCTTTTAACAAAAGAATCATCAAAATCCATATCAGTACTCAGGGAATCAAAAGTTGAAGATACCGAATCGTATGTAGGCTGGTAATTGTTACAGGAGATACTGTGTATATCAGAATAGGATTCAAAATCACACGAATCTTCATGAATTGTCTTCTCGTATCTCGGAATCCAACGATAACAAAGATCTTCTCGTTTTTGGATCTTAATTGGTTTTTTAAAACTATAACCATGATAAAGTGAGATATTTCCTTGTTTGTATATTAGGTCTCTGAATTCTTGGATTTTCCGTTGGAGGTCATTGAGCTGTTGAAGTGCGGATTGCATTATGTTATGTACGTTTATAATTATTTAATCCTGTTTTTCTTTCAAAACAATTCTTCTATGAACAAATGCTATTGTAGCTGTGAATGAAGCGAATACAACCCATCCTGCAACTAAAACCATGAGAGTCACATAACCGAAAGCGAGCCAATTGAAAAGATCTGTTCCATCAGTAAACTCAACATATGTAGGCTGTATATTATCTCCCAATGTGAATGAAATGAGAATCTCTATCATTGACCACATAGATCTTGTCTTTGGTGCAACATGAGCAAATATAAATACCCCTGCTAAGAAAAAGGCACATATTATTGGAGAAAAACCAACTAAAACACCAAACATCATCCCACTACCATCTCTAATGATTTTGATAAAATGATAAGAATAGGGTGTATTTTTGAACCACTGAAGGCTCATTAAGAAGAGACCCGCTGATGAAATTGAAAACATTTCCATAGCAGAAAGTGAAGGTATTTCTGTCATTTTGTTTAAGTCAATGATAAGAATTATTCCAGAAACCATGGAGAGAAAAACAACAAATGTTTCTATTGGGAGCCATAAACCAACAGAGTAATGAAGTTGAGTCGAACCCTTATAGTTTTTGTAAGATTGATCTTCTTTACGGAGAATCCTGTGTAGGGCTAAAGATTCGGATATTTGCATCTTGTTGAACAGAAGATGAAAGCAGCATATAAGGATAAATGGTAATATGATCTTCAGGGTATATCGATAAAAAACAGAATTGCTCGTATTTGAAGCTTTTTCCTGCGGACATTGCATTCTAAAGATTTTGCTACTTAAAAAAAAGGCAGGATCAGAGAAAACACGTGATACAATCAGTTTAACATCCCACTGCGAACAACCAGGGACAGCTTTTCTGGATGAATAAATGAATAAAGGGATATCTGTTGTGATTGTTACAACATTTTTTAAGATAATTGAATCCACATATAGGTTTTCTACGTCAAATAATGAACCATTACTAAAAAGTATCGAATTATATACTAATTTTGTATCATTCGGAAAAGAAACATTAAGCATAAAATCATGTTTGATTGAAGCAGCAGTTAGATGAATACTTTCATAATATTCGTTCAATTGACTCGAATTTGATATTGGAGATTCATGTTTTTCCAAAAAGAAAAGAGATACCAACATTTTTCTAATGAAATAACTTATCATTGTGGAAGGCGCCAGTACTTTTTGAATATAGACAAATATTAAAATAACTTCCATTAAAACAAGGAAATAGCGCAAGGGAACCTTATAATTCTCTTTCCATTCAATAAATTCATTACCATTTTCATGATATGAAGCCCTTTTTTTTGGATGGCTGATTAGTCTAACTTTCATAAAAATATTGGTGATTCAAACACATTTTTAATACCAATTATCATCATATAACAACGAGCCTTTCTTTGGATTCCTATTAGTTTTGGAAGGTAATCTAACAACAACATATGGATCAATCTCATAACTGATCTCCCCGAAAAAAGATCTTTGCCATGAGATTCCTTGTTCTTTTATTGTTTCATCATTCATCAACTCATTCCACATAAATGAGTCTATTCTGTATGAAGTTAATCTATTATGTCTTGGATTACTCTCAATAAATATTCTATTTAGCGAATCGAATGTAATATCTTCTATCATAGGTATTTCATATATTTTATTATCCTTTTCTACTGGCTCTGCAATGGTTTTTGCCATCAAAAAACAAATATAAACTACAATCCCATAAATACATGGATGAATTAATAGATCTACCGTGAAATCACCATACTTATATATTTTATCGCTGAATGTTTCGTTAAATAAATACCCTGAAACACTGAGCAAATCGTGGATAACCCCAATTCGATGATCAATTGACGAAAAAGGCTTTTTATCAATGACAAAATGCGGGAAAATCTCACTTGTACTTTCTAAATGATCAAATGGACAAGAAAATCCGCAAAACAAAAACAACATGATAAACTGTGTAAAATAGTTTATTTGTAAACTTTTACAGTGTAAAACTCTGTGCAATAGACTTAACAAAATTTCTAATATTTGATGATTCATTTGAGAGAAACTCTATGAATAGATTGATAAATTCCGACTTTGGGCAATGAAGGTGAATATCATTGTGCGATTTAATAAATGAGGCAACAATTTCAACAATTTGAACAGCTTCCTTGGATGAATTAAGTTTGACTGTTGATAATGCATGATAAATCATTAATGATTTGGCTGAATCATGGTCTTCATAGTTTAAAGCTATGCTCAGAGAATCTGATATGATTCTTAAAAATGAGTTTTCACATGCTTTCAAACAAACATGCTTCATCAATAGAATTGAGATGGTCTGATATTTACATTGGTTAATAATAGATGACAACATTTCTTGTTGAAATATAGGAGATTCGATGATACTTGATATTGAATTAATACAATAAACCTGAATAATTTTGCCCTTTTTCTGAGAAAATCGGATTGTCTCAATGATAAATTGGTTTGTAAGGGTTCTATCATTGGTTCGAATGACCTCCGATGCAATAAATGGAATCAAATCAGCGTACTTATCATTTGACTCCAGAAAAGACATATAAAAATGCTGTATTAATTCTATCATTTGGGTTTTTGAACTACTTTGGAATACATTCTCTAAAATTTCTTTTAAGTCCTCGGTTTTGGACAACTTTCGAGCCAACGAAAAAAACAAGCCGACAGAGTAAACAAGCAATTCTTTTTCAATTACACTCATAGTAGGAACAATAGTGCTAATTAATCCTTTGGTTACATGTTTTACCATAAGGGTTTTAGAAACCAGTAATTCCATAGATTGCACTCTTATTGACTGAAGCACCATTTGATTGACGAAACCAACCAATAATGAAATAGATCTGAATGTGAGTCTTTCTGGAATATTATCAATAAAATTCTGATACAATTTGAATGATGAAGACAAAATGTTCTTCGAATTATCACTCAATGATGTTTCAATAATGTCAAGCAATGATTCAATTGACTCATCAAAATATAATCGATCAAGAAAACTACCAATAGAGGCTAATACAAAGAGTCTAGGCTCGTCAAGTGTTTGGTTCTGGAAAACAATTACATATGGCAATAATAATTCGCTTTGAACAATTTTCCATCTATTAACATCGCATATTACTGATGAAATAATCTGCCGTAATCCATTCAAGGAAAACATTGAAATATCTTCATGGTCAAGGCACCCAGTTCTATTAAAGTGGCCATGTACCATTGCCCAGGCCTGCGACCATATAAACCTCACTCTGCCAAAATTGATACTCATTACTTCAATAATCTTTTGCATAGAAAACAGTTTGGGAGGGTTCATACATAGTTCCTCTGTCGAAACATCGCACAGGGATCTTATAAATGAAAGAAAGGCAAATCCACTTAAAATATTTGAATTAGCATAAATTTCATCAATGTCAACCATGAACGTTTTATTCACGCTCTGGTAGGCTTCCTGTGGTTTCCTGGCATCAATTGCTTCCATTTCAATTTCTGCCGAAGATAATAGTGAAGAGAAAAACTGTAAAACAGGTAGCCAAGATCTCCCAAGATTATCACCATTTGTTCTAATCGTTAAAATTAGAGACTTTATAGAAATGTCAGCGATTTCACCTTTCGGGGTTGATAAACAAAACTGACACCAAAATGATACAATGGTGTCTAGGGCCTTTTCCATTAGAAAATTGGACGAAAAGAAAACAAGTGTAGAAGCACATTGAAATGCAATATCAATTAAAGCCGAATCAAATGAAGTTTGAACAATATTAGAGATTGTTGCAAAAAAATTAGGCCAATGACGATCTACAATTAATACAAGTAGATCATTTTTGATCGATGGTATTACCAAATACTCTTCTTTCTGAATTATCGACTCTAATAAATGTCTACTATTATTCTTCATTAAGTTTGAAGAATAAATTGTATTCAGTTGCATGGGTTTCGCTGCAACCCGGTTATATATACCTTGAAGCACGGAGATATCTACTTCGCGTGCCTCTTTAACATGCCTTGTATTTGTAACCCATTGCTCACAAGTTATTTTCCTCGTTACATTAGGATTGTGAATATCTGTTTGAAGCATGATTACAGAGAAAGACAAAACATAAGCAGCATCTTCGGATATTTCAGGGTTGTCTTCATGATATTTTGAAGCAAATCCCAACATAACACGATCTATTTGTTGGGATTCTCCTGGTAGCAAAAAGGTCGAGCATAATTCCCTGAGACCTTCATCTATTGATTTCTTCTGGAAATTATATGTTTTAATATAATGATTAAGAATATCAGCATTTTCAGCTTTCCCTAAAAACTCAGATACTTTGGATGAGTCCAAAAGAGAACACTCCCGAATAAATTTACCTATAGATTGAGGGGAATCCGTTACCAATTCGGATTTAAGCATCATTTGAAGCCCTTTCTTTGGATTATCGTTAAACAACTTTGCACATCCTTCAATATTCATTTTCTGATCAAGAATAGTTCTTTCATCAATTGACTCTGTAGTAAGAGTTGATGATTCAGCTGTTAAATAAAACGTCTGGAAAGTAAACAAAACTAATAATAGTGACTGAAAACATATAAAACACTTATCAGTGTTCTCATTGTTAGTTAAAATACACTGAGTGATGGAATTCATAAGCTTTTCAAAAACTCTTGTCGATGCTGAAGCATTGCAATCAAACATTGCAAAAACAATTAATAGAGAAGGCTTTTTCATCGAACAAATGGCTTCAAGATAAGATAGGGCCCTTTGCATATGTACCAATGATAATTCAAATGATGGAGTAATAAGTTCATCAATAATTGTTGGCAACGATGGAATTACGAAATCTTCGAAGCTAACATACATCTTAAAAAGATCCAGAATCTCAGAATAAACTTCTTTGCTCATAATAAAAGAACATTGAATGAACATTTGGGGTACTTCAATTAAGCAAATCTCTCTGCATTCATTTGTTGCTGATATAAATGATTGTGTTGAAAACACCAAAACTTGTATCATAGACAACAAAAATGAATTGTATACATTTACCTTTGATGGAGACAATGACTTTATCAATAGTTTTGAGATATTGACATAATCAGAAAGTAAAAGCTTGTCTTTTGATGATTTCTCAAGTAGAAGCACAATTTTTCTACAAAATCTCCTAATTACAGATTCAACAACATTTTTGAGCTCATGCATGCAATTTTCTTCAATTATCTTAAGCATTCTTTCTACAAAGCCACTCAATATTTCATTGTGTATATAAAACTGTTGATTTGGAGAAATAAGAAAACTTGTTAGACATGAAGAGGCATCAGCAAACACATTTCCCTTTGGTTTCTCTAAGAAATCAAGAAAAATATCAATTAAAGAAATGGAATGATTTGAAGAGAGAAAAAACTCAAATTCTTTGGATGAAAATAATTCATTCAAAGTACTTAAACAAGATTGGTATATATCTCGATACTCTGATGTTAATAAGGTTATGATCAGATCAATTGATGGAGTAATATCAAAAGCTTCAAGAGCTTTAAATGATTCATCAAGTTTTCCAAGAATAATTTTATCCTTTTTCATTAAACTATTCACTGATACATCATTCAGAAAAGGTGAAATTACAAAAATCTGGCCTTGAACAGATTCAACCATTCAGGTAGGAGTTGTCAGATTAATCGTCATCAAACAAAATTTCATAACTTTATAGAGCGGTTTTGATCTTCAAAATTTTGACACAGATCACTTTTTTAAAAATATGCAAACTGTTCACCTTAAAAGTGTTCGTGGTGTTCTCCTAAGTCTCGATGTTCCAGTAAATTCCACTGTTGATGACTTAAAGGGATATATTTCCCAGAAAATTGACTGCCCCAAGGAGAGTATCAAAATTATGCACAAGAGTTCATTATTAAGCAGTTCTACCGAAATTTCCATATATCCAACTACTATAGCTGCCCCATTGACTTATTATTCTCCTAAAAATACTGTATCTCAGAACGAGAATAAAGTAAGTGCCCCTGTTCCTGAACCTCCTCAGCCAGTTAAACCCGAGCCAAAGGTTCAAGAAGAGGCAAGGAACCAATTTATTAATCCCGAGCCTATCAGAGAAGCTTATCATCAACCTGTATATCAGAGTAATTATGTGAATAAGGAATATAGCAGCCAAATTGCAGTTTTGACCGAAATGGGATTCAAGGAAGAAGAATGTCATTTTGCTCTGGAATATGCTAGAGGGGACTGTGAGTTAGCCGCAGAGTTATTGAGTGAGGGAATAACTTCACATGAAAAAATGGAAGAACAAAACATGAAAAACACCAATGTTCAAATGACAAATTTAATTAAGACAATAATTCGCCAACCAGAAACACTCCAAAATGTTATTGAATGTGATGGGGTGTTTGAATTAATATCAAATGGAAGAATTATGCGTGTCTCCATTGATGTAGATACCTTAAGGGAAGAAGCAAGAAAAGCAGGAATACCCATTCCTCAAAAACAACAACAGGATATTTCCCAAATGGAAACCATATACCAAGATTTGTCAATGGAAGAGAGACACTTTTTATATGAGATATGCCAAACTTATCAGATTGAGATGGCAGAAGTTCTTCAGTATTATATGGCATGTGATAAGAAGCAAAAGGACACAATTGATTTAATTAAAACAATGATATGATTTTTTCAATTATCAGAGCATTTTTGAGTGATGCTGTCTCCCTGACTTCTTCTAAAACCCTTTCAATTCCACAGTTCAATAAAACTTGAAATGAGGAGCATTTAATAGATTGTATTTCAGCAATGGACTTAAGAATAATCTCAATAATTCCATTATCTGTTCCAAATAAAATTGATATATATGCTTCAACAATGTTATTAAATTGAAATATCTGACTTGAAATTATGGGAATCTCAATGATAACATTAGCTAACAAGGATATTAACTCGGATTTTTCGGAAAAAACGAAATTTTTAATTCGATCATCCATTTCTATCAGCCAGGAGTTGGTAATATAGTTTTCAATCCTGGTAACATCATAAGAGAGGTAATTGCATATACATAAATAGCATTGACTCCTGACTTGAGAACTTTCAGAATTATATGAGAGTCTAAATACTATATTAAACAAACCATATTTATCAAACACATCAATACATTGTCCATTTAATCCAATTCCCATAGTTATCAAAAACCTGAGAATAATATCATGCAATTGCCAATAATCATATGATAGAAGAATTGCACAATCCTCAAAAATTGATGTATCTAACATGAACATATAAAAACCCCCTTGGCGAACAAAAAGTAATAGTGAAAACATAGAATAGTAGGCTACTGAGCTATTTCGATAATGCAACAATTTATTTAGATATGGATAAATTGAGTTTTCGAATAAACAGAGAACATTCTCCCTCATTAAAAGCTCAAGATACTCGATATCAAAACCAGAAATATGATCATATGATAGTGGAAACTCAATATCAAGTGATTCCATATATAAAAAATAGCTCAATAAATTGTATGATAACTTTGAAAGCAATTGTACATTTTTTAGTTTTGGATAGTGAGTCAGGAACACCAGTGCTATATCAACAAAATGGGTGCAAATCATGCATAAACGACTAAAAAGAGAAGATATTGATATGTTATATAGACAATTCAAAGATGAGCTAATATTCTCATCAGAATTTGATAACAAACACTCATAAAGACTGCTTAATAAACCTTCTTGAATAAAATATGCAGTAATTTCTTGGGAATTCGAAATAATATTAGTGTATGCCTTCATCATCAAGCTGGAGGGCTCAGAAAAATACATAGTAGAGTACCTTTCAAATGCCTTCGATTGGACAATAACAGCTAAAATATACTGGTCTTCGGTTTTGCATAAATTAATAACATCATTTATGGCACAAAGTCTCCAATTTGACGAAGTTGAGTTCAATCTGTACTCAATATTAATTAATAGCGATTCAATTGAATCAAAATCATAATTATCTCCCGTTTTTTCAGCTACATGCAATAGAGATATCCGATTTGTCGATGAAACTCGGGATTTATATGATTCCATGAAGAGTTTCTTGAAGCTGTGTAGAGCTTACAAAACTAACACAAGTTCTCATCGCAGCTTCATGACAGATAGAGAATTCTCAGGTTTGGTAAATGATAATGAATTAATATTGCGCCAAGAAAAGGATATGGAATCGTTTTTAAATGAAAATGGTAAGAATAAAGGAGATTGTGTAATAGATGGTGTTAAGAATCAAGAAATATTGAATAGAAAGGAAATAAAAGTAGATAGTAGTGATTTTGGTCAATCAACTTTAGAAAACATGGATATTGATAAGAATAATCATATTGAATTCGTTTTAAATGAAATGAAGTCCAATGAAACGGGAACAACTCAAGTGAAAAAATATAGATTGATTAGTTTTGATATGCATTATCCATCTTTTGAAACGTGGCACTTAAGTAGTTTTGCCAAATCATTCACTCTCCCCAAGCCACCATCATTATGTTTTGGAAAGCTTACCGATAGATGTGCCAAAACGAATAAATTGGGGCTTTTTTCCTCTTTTAGGAGCCAGAAAACAAATGAAAGCAAATTATTTGATTTTTCCAATTTTTTAGGAAGCAATCTGGAGCCGACTATGTTGGAAAACATTTCCGATCTTCACTCTTATATTGTAAAATTGAAAGGAGAATATATTCAAGTTCAAGAAAGGCAAGAAAAATACTTATGTGCTTTGTTTTTCTATAACAAACAAAAACAATTTGTGCAATTAATTAGGTATTATAAGTATTTTGTATTGCTTCACATAGACAACCAGATATATCGTGACATAGGGGTAATTATAGATTATTTCCAAGACGAAGCCAGAATGGCATTGAGTTACTTGTACCCAGATCAATGGGAATCTCCGAGATTGTTAATGAAACGACTCTCAAATGTTTTACATATTACTTCAAATCACTTATCAACACTGAATGAAGGAGATTGGAAACAGATTAGTGGTTTGATACAGGAATGGAATCAGTATTTCTATGGTTTAATCCCCCTGATTGATAAATTAGCAAGCTCAAATGATGATGTAGTTATTATTTCTGTATTAAAAGCTATTCATGAAATGCGTGACTCATTTGCTACATTTGGAAGTGTTTCACAACAAATTGATAATATTAATCACACGAATCTTATGTTAACTACCCAAAGAGCATTGAAGAATTCTGTTGAATATATTATCAATTATATAAGTGTTTCTGAGATAGATGATTTTGTTACTTTGCCTCAGGCGATAGCATTCATTAAAGGTATTATAGATCATTATAGTGTTTTGATAATTCCTGATTTAGATGTTGTATCTTTCACTGATATGTCTGTATTAATTGAAAGCACAATTGATAATATTTTATCCGATATTTCTTGTCATACAATTGAAATTTGTGATGTTGATAGATATTCCGAGTTTCTTGGGAGAATATCTGACAATTTGGAAAATATTATCATTGAAAACCATGCAAATCTCAATATTAATAAGATTGTTGATTTGCATTCTTACATCACATCTGTTAGGTATAATGTTCTTCATTTGCATTCAGCTGATTCGGAAAAAGATATTGTTTTTTCAAAACATATTGGAGCTGTTATAAGTGATTTGAGTAGCTTTCAAAATGCATACATAGTTTATTCCAAAGAATCAGATTCTTTTGGTGATTTATCAAATGATTGTCTTTCGTTTTTACAAAAAAGCATGGGAACTCTTTGCAGTATTGACTCTATTTTGGATATTGTTCCTCGAAATCCTGAGAGATACATGACAATCAAACAATTTTTATCTCACATGAGTTCAAAAATACAAATGATGCAAAGATATATTGGTGAAAACCTCCTAATGAAAACTTATATTAGTCTTGTTACTAGTGTCCAGATTGCAATTGAATACATATCCAATGTCACTAATAGAATGAATAAGAATAACTCTTCAATTATTATCGAAAACTCTTCATCTATTATTCGTCGAGTATCATTACAATCACTATATGACCAGAATCATAGAATCACTGATATTGATTTTTCTGTGTTTTCAAATGGCTTCATTGATGAACCAATGAAACAAAAAGCTTTAATAACCAGTTATTTAATTTCTAAGGAAGCAGAAGATAATGATGAAAACATGAGGCATCTCTTTGGTAGTTTGATCTTAGCACAAATTGATGCACTATCAAGAAATTATAATATTGGATTGAATTCTACCCAAGTATTATTCCAATTAATAACTTCTATTGTTCATTCAATAAGAATTGTTTCCAATCAAATATCTAGCAAAGATTATAACAATATCAAAACGAGTATTGATCAGACTATTCAAAGGCTTCAGGATATTCAAATTGCCTTGAACGAAAAAGAAGTATATACAGAATTTGGGAAGACCAGATTGGTTGTTTTTTTAAAATTATGTTCATTAATATCCAATATTGTTTTAATTAGTAATCATTTTTTAATTGAAAATGATTTTCCATTTAATGATTCTAGTCTCCAATGTGATTTGCATGAACTTAAGCTTATGTTTTCTTCACTCCCAAAGTACCGAATTACCAGAGTTATTCTGTTTACCAAAGAGTTGATTATTTTGGCTTCTCAAGAGAATTCAAATCAAAATGATCTAGAAGACATCATTAATCTGGAATCCAGTATATTATCATCAATAGATGATATTGTTCAAGGCTTGATGCAAGAGACCGATGTAAGGTTTATTAAAGGAGATTCTATGAATATTGAAGAATTGAACAGGTCTATACAATTATTAAGGGAATCTTCTACCATCAATATCGAAATCAATGCTGTTGATGCTAGGAGATTGTTGGATGATGTCTCCGATAACTTTTATTCTTTCTCATCATATATTCACAAATCTGATTTTTCATTGACAGAGTTTTTATCTTGCTCGAGCCTTTTATCCAAATCAGTTAGAGTTTTTTATGATACCGCAATATGTATAAAAAACAACAATCAATATTTGGATCACTACATATTTAGTTTGAAGTCTTCATTGATTGAAGTATTAACAGTATTAAAGTATTATCTGTCGATCGGAACACAGAGGCTATTTGATGATTCCGTTAAATCATATATATCTAGCTTTAAATCATATGTATCCAAATCTGGAAGAAGAATTTCCTTATTAGAGCAACTTGATTCAAGTAATACAAATGACACAATCTCAACATTATGTGTAAGGCAAGCAAAACTGTTTCTCCAAATTCGGGATGATATTCAAATAGAATATGGGCATTCTAAAGAATTCATGCCAATGATATGCACACTATTGTCAAGCATTTATGATACCATTGCTCAAATTCTCCTAACACTGAAAACACAAGAAACAAATGATAGTTTTCATAGCATTATATGGGAAACCCAGGATCTCCTTGATATTGGAGAAGTTGTATTGACTGAGATTAAGTCTCTTAATAGTAATGAAGATATTTTTTGTTGGATGAAAACCTACCTTTTTCCAATTATTGAGCATTTGAGCGATTTGGTTGCAAAAACTAATTTTGATGATTCTTTAAAGAAAAAAGTGAGAACAATATATAATAGCCTTAAAGTGAGATCTATTTTGTTCCATTAATAACAATAAAATGTCTATTTTTTCGGAAAAATTGTTGAGAATAAACCTCAATTAGCGCTTTATTCGATTTGGCAGCATCCTTCCTGAACTGGAGCTGGTTTATTCAGGAGAATTCTTGAAATTGCTTCAAATGCCTCAGTAATATTCTGATTAGTCTTGGCAGATGTTTCAAAAACTGGTGGATTGCCCCAATTCTTGGCCTTCTCCTTGGCCTGAGCAAGAGTAACCGATTTGGTTGGGAGATCGCACTTGTTGCCTAAAACAATGCATTTGGGCTCAGTTCCCTTCGCTGTCTTGCATTCCTTATACAAATCATCTACAAAACCAAGAGATGATGGATCTTCAACAGAATACACAAAGGCAAAGCCATCACACTCTTTAATATAACGGAAACGAAGGTCCTTGAAATCTTCTTGGCCAGCTGTATCAATAATTTCAAGTTGTAACGTTTCTTTGTCAATTACAATATTCTTGTTGAACTCATCCTCAATAGTGGGAATATAATTCTGAGAAAACTCACCGCGAACAAATTGGAGAGAAATAGCGGTCTTTCCAACACCACCAGACCCTAACATACATACCCTTTTGGTCAACATTGTAAATGCTTTTTCTGTGAAACCGTTTCTATAAACTGAAGAAATATTGAATTGAGATAACGGTTAAATGTAAAGTGCATTTTACACAACGATAGCCAATGGATAGGAGCAATACTAGTGTTTCTCTTTGGATTTTTACGAGTTTAGTGTCTTCTACCATTTTGATATTGTTTTTGAAAGTTGTTGATAATCGGGTCCGGTGTAGGTATGTTGTTACGCTTTCTACGTATCATTTGATGACAACCTGGTTTGTTCTTGAGCTTTTTGCGTTTATGGGGTATATTCGCAGATATGTAACGATACCAATGAAAAAGCGTATTTTTTTGGCTCTTTTAAGTGTGTTATCAATAACCTCAATGAATACTTCACTAGATAAGAACTCAATTTCTTTTTATCAGCTAGCCAAATTGTTTTCTATTCCGTACATGATTTTTCACAATGTCGTTTTTCGCAGAGCTAAGTATTCCACTAGCGAATTGGGAGCAATTGGAGTTGTGATTTTTGGTGTTTTCGTGTTTTCGTTTGCTGATGTGGAGTTTAATATGAAGGGTGCTGTTTACGCACTGATCGGTGTTATTTTTAGTTCATATTGCCAAATGGTAATTGGTGATTACCAAAAAGAATACACAATAACCGGAAGCGAGCTTTTGTTGTCAATTGCTCCATATCAGTTTTCTATCGGGTGCATTATGTCGCTATTTTTGGAATCAACAGGGTACGATGGCTTTTTGATGAGCGAGTTTGCCTTAACTGATGTCTTTTATATTATAGCTACATGTGCTCTATCAGTAGCAGTGAATGTGTCAACATACAGTCTGATTGGTTCCACTTCAAGCATTACCTTTCAAGTGGTTGGGCACTTCAAAGCGGCTCTCCTTCTCCTTCTTGGGTTGTATTTCTTCCCTATTAGATGGGGTTCAACATTACAGATGCTAAGAGCAATTATTGGAATTGTATCTGCACTTATTGGTGCATTCATGTATATTAAGTCAAGGAGATCATCCCCTTTGAAAGCTTCTCCTGATGAGCTTGTTCCTTTGGTCTCAGACAGGCATTAAACATATTTTTCGGTTTTGTGTTTTATCCACCATACCCGATCAAGTTGTACCATGTTAACATCCCAGTACTTCAAGTTCTGGCTCTCTCAAGGCTGTCCAAAATGCTGCTGGGCCTGTAATAAACCTTTTTCGAAGAAAAAGATGCATTTGTTTTGTGATTCATGCCATAAGATTCAGCCGCCAACATGTGAGAATTTTTTTGATTTATTTGACCAGAACAAAGAATTTGGAGTTGATGCAAAATTGTTAGATCGCACATATCAGGGTCTCCAAAGGAAAGTTCATCCTGATAGGTTTTTTAGATCATCTAATCAAGAGAAAGAGTTTAGTCAAAGGCTATCGGGGTGCATTAATGAGGGATATCAAGTATTGAAGAATCCTATTTCAAGAGGTGAGTATTTATTGCGTCTCTATGGAGAAGGATTGTCAAATGATGTACCTCAGGACTTCTTAATGGATGTTCTTGATCTGCATGAAGAAGTATCGAGCGCTACCAAAGTTGAAGAACAGGTGGTACTATTAAAGAAAATTCAACAATATATCAAAGAAGATGTGACTCAACTAGCCCAGTTTTTGGCTGTGAAAGATGGAAAGCTGGCGAATCCTGTTGAGGGAGGAAGAACCATTGCTAAGCTTAAGTATCTCTCAAGGATAAGAGATACTTTGAAACAAAAGATTCCAGTTGATAAACTATAGTTCAAATTTTATTTTTCATCTAGAGACATCTTCTTTTCTAATTCGCCCTGGCTGAAGTCAAATGAAAACCTGGACATGCTTGCCATTGACTTTAAAAGTTCTCGTCTTTCAGATGCTATTCTTTCGTTTGCCGACAAGGATTTAAAGAAATACTGATATGTGTTCTTCAATGAGAGGAATCCAATTATTTCCCTTTTCATTGGGACTAATGCTTCGGGGTCAGGATCCTTGGAATCATCTCCCTTTTTGCCAGTTTTACCTTGTTTGTTGATCTTTTTTGCGGGAGGTGTTGATTTAGGTCCCTTTGGAGAGGACCCTCTTTTTCCATGAGGTGATAATACAGATCTGTTTTGAGTAGAAACCAGATACTCTTTGGGATCGTTGTATATGAAAACTGCTGTATCCTCGCTCCACAAAACTGTTTTTAGATCTATATTTGCAGGTGTTGCCAATGTGCCAAAGTATTTTCCATCAGTTCCTTTAAGAAATGAAATATTTGGAACCAATTCCAGTGTTCTTTCTTCCCATTGTACGATTGTAGTTAGTGCTTGTGCTACCATAATATCAGAAGGTCTGTTGTTATGTGTCAATAATGTTTTTCGAGTTAAAAATGTTTGGATAATATCATCATCGCTGCAGTTGAATATTTCATGAGAAACCTTTCTTCCATCAAAAGCATACGCAGTTACACTTTTTGTTGAAGAAAATGTGAATAGGATATTATCATTGTAGTGCATTGCTACAATTGCCCCTCTTCTTTGAAAAACGTGCCCTGTAACTGTTCTCCTTTTAACATTCAAAAAACAAAAAGAACCATTTTCAAACCCAAGAGCTACATGTCCCGTATCGCAAAGTTCGATGGCAGATGTTATTGGTGAAGGGAGAGAAAAATCGCATATCATTGATGGAGATGGTTGAAGAGTGTATAATAATAATATCTGAAAATCACCAAATCTCATTAAAATACTCTGATCAACAACAAAAACGTTTGCGAAGAACTTAGTTGATTCCACCATTGTCGCAGATTCAATTGCAATAGATCCTGGGGATTTTGGCCTTGGTTTGTTCTTAACAGGAATGGGAGGCTTTTTCTTTGCAACCTTCTTCCTTGCAGTGGAATCTTCAACTTTAAGAGTTATATTAGACTCTGATGTCACAGGACCAACGGAAATCGGACACTTTTCAAGTTCAATAATTGGATCAAGAGAAATAACTTTGGGAGCTGATGATTTAAGAGGAGCCTCAGTTGACACTAATTCAGGAGGGGTATGACAGTCATAAACACAAACCCTCCCTGTTCCATCAGTAATAACTAGATAAGGTTGATTGCACTTATCCATAACTATTGAATCCATCGAAAATAGACTAATATCAATCTCAATAGGCGCTTTTAAGGTATAATTAGCATTTATAAAGAGAATATAAGCCACCTCTTCGGTGCAAAAACCAATAACAAAGTTTTCATGGTCTGTTGCAAACGAAACAATCCTTAAAATTGGTGAAATATTCGCAAATTTCGACAAATTGGTCACAGGAACGTTCATGAGAACTTGTTTTGTAGAAATATCAAAAATAACAATATTTCCCTGGTTTGTTCCGACTACAAGGTGAGATGTATTCGCAAAAATTTGATAAACAGAAATCTCTTGATTCGAAATATCAGTGGATAAAAAGAAATCGGCCATTTTTTGAAGTGGAATCTTGCCAACTTTCGTAAGCCGCAAGTTGTGGCATACAAAAGCATTCTGAGTTTCGGCTGCCCCACCACCTTCAGCTAAATCAATCGCTTCTTCAATAGTTTTAACCAAAATTTTGTTAATAAACCGGTAAGGCTGGGGCAGGGGATCCATAAGAATATCATCTGTATGAACTTGCATCACTCTACGACTCCCTTTAGACTCCTCCATATAACGAACTTCTGAAGGGTAAAAACGCCTGCTAAAATATACTTTAGTAACACAAGAACCTAGTGTTGATTGAGCAGAGACCGGATATCCCAACTAAAAGCTGGGGTTTTTGGTTGAGGAGATTCGGCATCTTCTTCCTCTCCATAACAATCGACTGGTTTTGGAAAACCGTACCTATCAGTTATGGAAATTGGCAAAAATGAAACAAAGCAAACAGGGGATACCTCTGTTCGTTTTCTCACGCACCATTGTCTGCTATTGCACAAGTGGCCATCGACTCCGGGAAGAAGAACAGAGAAAAAACCTGTCACGTCTTGTTGCTTGCGGCAAATTGCAAATCCAAGCCTTTGGAGGCATCCATTAACACAAGATTTTGATCTGCACATAAGTCTTTTAAGCCGTTTGGTATTCACAATAATAAAGCCAGCACCAAATTCGATTCCACACACAAATCCTCTAAAAACGTCATAAACATTTCGTTGGTTAATGAACCTATGAACTTTGATGAGATGATTAACAAATGTGTCCATTCCATGATTCCTTTTGTTTTTTTCCTCACATGCCAAAAAGTATTGATATAACTGCTGGTATTCACTCTGATCCGAAGGTATCATCAAATTGAACAATGAATCATCAAAAACTGGAAGCGGATTCTTTTCAGGTCCATCTTCCGAATTTGGTTGGGAAACTATCATTTGTCTGTGGTCTATTTACGTGATTTTCACATGTTTATTCAACCTCTTTGAATTTTGGATAATTTTCATCATTCAATTTTGATTGGAGGATTTGCATTCAGAGTTGAAACATCCTTCAGAAAACTGGATCGATTGTCCAATCATACGATTATTTTGTAGGATGTAAACTATAATAAAATGTAATTTACTCTACTTTTTAGAATACTTCTGACGGGAAAAAGACACTTTTTCTTTGTCTGATTTTGGATCAAGGATTGCCTGGATAGCTTTTCCTTCGATTTTGTTCTGATTTATGATGCGAATTGCGTTTTCTCTGATCTTTTTGTTAATTGAAGATAGGGCTTCAATAACCCAAGCTCCTGGGGTTGGAAGAATGGCCTCTACTCCAACTTCGTGAACTAATGTCTCTACTCGTTTGATGAGGGGTTTCTCGCCAGATTGAACTGCGAGTTTAATGACTTTGTGAAGTACTTTGTCTAATATGTTTTTGTGAGAAAAGACAATATCGGCGAGTTGATTGAAACGATCTGTTTTGGAATAAGCTTTGAGAAGATGAACAACAATTCTTGAACCATCTGAAAAAGTGCATAATGTGTCAATTGATCCACAAACTTTCTCAAAAATCGACTCTGACACATTATCTTCAAGGGTTTCGTTAACAAAACTCCTTAAAAACTGGAGGCTGCGATATGTTTGTTTGCTTGGAATTAAAAAGCTGCTAATAAGGGATAAAGCATACTCATTTGAGGCGATGTTTCCCCAGTAATCCATTAGATTTGGAATGACTTCTTCGATAACAGCTGCTGGATCATCCAGGTATGAAACAGCGCATGCCAAAACTCTCCAACCGTTTGCATCGCAGGCCATTTTGCAAGTATTATTCATCTGAACTTCTTCTGGAGCCTTTTGGTCAGATTCGTTACCTTCTTCTTCCTCATTGTCAGGATGGTCATCTTCTTCAATTGCAGATAGAGGCATATTCTTTCTTTCATGAGGCTCAATGAACTTAATAGCACCTCGGATTGCGCTTTGTTTAGCATTAATAATGCAACGAATGGCTACTTCAGCTCCATCAGGGCTAAATGCAAAATCATTAAGATGAATAATAAAATGACCAAACATGCTCAAATCTTCTTGGCCGAGATTGAGAATCATTTTTTGAATGATTCTATATTTTCCAAGATTCTTGTCACATGCTACCTCAAGAATTCCTTGAAGGTATTTGATTGATTCTTCACGCACTTTCGGACTAAGCTTACATAAATCAGCAAACGTTGTTAATGAATTGGAATCATATTTATCCTTGTGTGGACCATAAAAATCAAAAAGAATTCGAGCTTTTTGTGTCGAATTTGCATGATCATAGAGTTCATCAACAATTAATATCCCAATCCTATGTTTGATAAGTTTCCCAAGGTTTCCAATCATCTTTTCGAATAATAGATTTCGTTGTTCTTTGTTTGAGTGCTTAATCACACATAATACAACATGGTACTGGTATTTTGTCATAGATGCTTCAATAATGATAGGAATAAACAACTCCAAAAACTTAGTCCTTAATTCTGCATCAGCTCGACGATATAAAGCCTGATAAACACGAGAACCATCTGGTCTCTTAATATGGTCGTTAAAACTCTCTTTAATAAACTCAAATAGGTTGTTTAACTCCCTCTTTAAATCTTCTCCGATAAGTGCCTTAGGGCGGATAGCTTCGTAATGCTTATGAAGCTGAGCGATTGTAGGGTCTATTTCCATCTCAATATGACCAAGGGCAAGATTTACAACTATTTAAAATTTGGTTTACAAAAGACACTTTTGGAGATTGTGATCAGAGTAAATTCATTATGACACTTTCCAAAAACCAAATTTGGCATACTTTTTTACCACAAGCCTTATAGATACAATTCAAAATGATTTAGTTTCAGTTTTGGCATTTTATTGGTACCATATAAAACATTAGGTTCTAGAGTACCTTTGTTTCCATGAAGACATGAATAAAAATTGTTATGAAGTGAAAACCACTGATAGTATTTGAAATCTTCCTTGATCTATTCTTTCATTATCACCCCCAAATAATATCACTATCATCCAACCACAATACAAAATTAAATTTCAAATTTTATTATGATCAGAAAACATATGGATTAGAAACATAACCATGATGATCATTCATTTGATGATCTCTCATTCTATCATTACCATTATTCTTTTCTTTCTTGCTATTTTCTTCTCTTTTGTGTTTCTCCCCCATTTCTAATGAAGATGAACTATAAATCTTATTTTGATTCTTTTGACCACCAAGGTTGTAGGATATAATGGCTACAATCATAATAAACAAAACACCAGTTGAATACATGAACACTGAATTTGATTTGATTTCATTGAGATTATTGTTTGATTGATCATTTGATATTGAAGGTGTTCGTTCAATGAAATCGACAGGAAATGATCTTTGATTTGTTCTTTCTGGATTCTGAGAATGATATGGAGTATGTATTGGGAATAGGGATTGATGAGGAGTATGTTCAGGGAAGAGAGATTGGTGAGGAGTATGTTCAGGGAAGAGAGATTGATGAGGAGTACTTTTTGGAAGGAGGGATTGTGGAGATGTTTGATCTACAAATGATATATAAGGAGTATATTGAGGTGTATTGATTTTTGACATTTTAACTGTTGGAGAATTAAATGGTATTTGTTCAATTGTACTCAGAGGGTTTGACAATGGTAAATCAGCATTACAATGAAGAGAATTAAAGAATTGTATCTGAAAAGTCATTCTATGGGTTAATGAATTATTTGTTGTTAATACTTCTGACATATAAGTGATAAAAGATTCTGGATGATCAATGAACGAATGAGACACTTCAAGAGAACCTTCTCTAACACAGAATAGGCTGTTTTGATTATTTTGGAATATGCAGTACATCATCTTTCTTGATCCTGCTCCTTCGGCATATACAACTCCATAGCCAGGACCGTTGTTATGAACTATGTTAGCATATATAATTGTTATTGTTCCTGAGGTAGAATAGAATTCTATGCAGCTGTTAAATGATACCTTGTTGTTTGAAAAAGTGCAGTGTGAGCTTGTGAAAGAAGATGGAGATACAATGTTAATACTAGAAACACGATCAGCATTGTTCATTGAACTGTTTGTGTTGTCATATCTCTGATTACCTGATGGAGAATAAATTGAATCCATTTCAGTTGTAGTATGAGAGCAATTTGACACTGATAGATACTCCACTTGATTCACCTGAGAAGCTTGAAGCCGAGCAAAATGACCATAAGCTCCACAAGAGCAACTATTAGCACATATCAGTCTGAGATATGAATTTGATGAATCAAACCAGATTGCTCCTCCCACAAAATAACAAATACATTTATAGAACATTGAGTTATTGATTTTCATAGAGTAAGAGCCACCATCAATGAAAATTATCCCACCATATCCATAGAATTGGAAAACCCTTGAGAAGTAACAGTTGGTGATATCAATACTGATATTAAAATAAGACCTTCCTGAATCAATTCTTTCACTTTCACACCCCAAACCAACACCCAAAATAATACCACTATCATTCAACCATAATTTTGGCACATTCGAGAAATATGTTTTTATTTTCAAAAACATGGCTAATGTATTTCCTAACATTGGAAAATTAAACATTTTTCTGGTTAAGTCCGATTCACATTGAAAAATACAGATACACAAACTGATTATTCTTATTATCCAAAATACTTTTTCAGATCGGAGCATTTATAGAAGCCAAATGGAAATGGTGGAAAATTTATTTGAATAAAAGCTTTTGTCATATTTATGAATTGAATGATGTTAAAGGTATCAAATTATTGAATTCATCATATTTCAACGAATACTGTGATCGGCTGAAAGATAGCAAAGCATGAGAGTGCGTATTTAATTCCCTTGGAAAATTTATTCTTCTAAACAAAGTTGATTGTGAGGATAGTTCTTTTCAAAAACCAGTGCTTCTCAAGGAATTTTAAGGGGGATTTGCTTAATGGAAACACTGTCACTGGGCTTTGTTTGAGTGGTAATGAGATATTTGGGTACGTTTAATGTACCTAAATAGCTCAAGGATTAGTTTATTGATCCAATATGAAACATATAAGTTTCGGAAAGTTCACCACATCTATCACATAATGAGATTAAATCGGCATTTTACTTCATTACTTTATTTTCGCAAAAATATCCAAATAAGTATAGTGAGCAGCAAACCCACAGCACCAATAATGATAAACACTGTGTTTGAAGACTTAGCAGGTACTGAAATTACACCTTGTTCTTGCTTTGCAACAGTTTTTTCGACTGGCTTAACTGGAGCTGGAGATGGCTTAGCTTTGACTTCTTCAACGGGTAGCGCACGAGGCTTGATTACTGGTTCTTCATTATCCATTTCATTCCTATCCTGAGGAACCAATGGGCGTTCCCATGGTTCCATCTTTTCATCCTCTGTTTCGGAATCTGGGAAATCAGAGAAAGTTCTCACAGCTTCGGACTCGCAATAGTTATAGCCCAAATTGAAGAATCCAGGCCTGTTTGATGCAGGAATCTGGAAATTGGTCAATGTAGATGAATCTTTCTGGTTAAGAAGGTCTTTAATTGGTGGATTAGTGATTGAAACGTGTTTCAAGAAGGCTCTTGATGCCAATTCAATTCTCTGATTAGAGAAATGTGTTTGTTTTTGTGTTAGAGTAGTTTCTATCGAACGTTGATCTACTTTTTCGCGAAACTCAGCCCATGAATACCGAAGAATCTCCTTTTTCCACTGATGCCAAAATGGTTTCATTTTCACAACCCGAAATCTAGGGTGGTTAGCTTTGGATCCCAAATGTTGAAAAATATTTTGAATCTGGCATTGTCTGTTATACTCCATAGAAACATTAAGCCATTGCAACCGATATTTGAGTCTTTTATCCTTTGAAGTAGAAAATCCATCTATTTGCTGTTTAATTTTCGTCAAATGGCTAGTACTTAGCGAGCAAACATGGATTGGAGTTTGTTCCATTATCCGTTTAAAAAATAAACTGAAAAAAAAGAAAAACACATCCCTCTTATTATTGGTGTATCATGCTAGATTTCTCTTCCTGTTTGGTTTAGATAATAATGATACCTCAGACAATACCAGTTTTTCTATCTTCAATGACAATTCCGAATAAGGTATCGCCCACATTATCATTTGAAGAGTTTTATGATGGTATTCGGGCTCATGATTCAAAAAATCCGAATTGCAATTTTTGTATATCTTCAACAATGACACAATATTCTAATATTCTTGAAGATTTATTATCAAAATTTGATACTTTATCTGAAGTAAATGACGTAGAAACCTTGATGCAACAGTTTTTAAACAATATTCATGAAATGTCTAACAATCTGGCACTAACATACAAAGATATCTCTTTGATATTTGCAAAGTTTGAGTTACTAAGGGATATTGGTGAATCATTATCGAATAGGGCTCTAGTTTTATATGTGAATTCATTATTTAAACTAATTCAGCTTTTTGACGCTTGTGAGTCAAAAAACCAATCAAAAACATTGAAGCCTGCGAGTTTAGTGGGACTAATTAAAAAAGGGCCTCAAATTATTGAAAAACCTTCATCAATGAGATATGTATCCCCAAGAGTTGTTCAACAGAAATTCAACCGCACCAGCACTGTTCTTCCTCCTATTGATGGATCTCAAAAAATAGAAAAACCATTATATGTATATCTCTGGGGTCTACACTATCTTTATGGCAAATCTGTATATCATATTGCATCTCGCAATACTGACATTGAACCTCGTCAAAAAATAGAATGTTTTTCTCAACTAGTATCTATAATAAGATCAACTTTATATATTATTAACATTGATTGCCTTTTTGGATCATTTTTAGAATTTATTCAAATCAGTTATATAGTTAATGAATGTCCTATTATATCTGAATCACAGTTTTTATTAAAAATGAGTTTTGATATTGGAGATACATCACCTGTATTCAGATTGCTTCTTGAAAAATCACTCAGGCTTATCAAACATCTAAGTCAAAAACCCGATTTGATAGCATCCTTCGATGCAAGTGAAATATCTAATATGATTTATTTTGTGTTTAGTAAATACGCCAATGACTCCTCCATGAGTCAGCTATCAATTGAACTATTAGAAATATTTTGCTTAGATGAAATTGTAAGGGGTTCAATTATTGCCAAGTTCACTCCTGAGAATGTTGCCCAAGATTTTCTCAATATGCTTAACACTGTTGATTCGAGTTTACCTGTGTTTTCACATTTATGTTCATTGTTATCTCTATTTGCTGAAAAAGAGTTTGATATTATGAATGTTTTGTCATCCAGAGATATAATTACAGCATTTACTAATAGGATCATGTGTATTCTGAATTCCAGTAATCAAAAATCTCTAAAATATTTAATTAGTGTTGTTACAACTCTCTCAAAGAATAAAGATACCTCCCTATCATATGAGAATTCGCTTCATGATATCATTAATGACCCCAGTATAGTAATTATTGAAGAAAATCTTCCATATTGGGTTAATTTAATATCATTTTTTATTTTTCATAACCCAAAAAGTCTTACAGAGCTTATCATACAGCACATTGGTGAGTGGCTTTACATTGAAAACGAGATAGTTATTATCGAAGCTCTAAAACTTCTCGATGTATCTCTTGTGTATTCTAATGAAAAAATTGCAACTACTCAAATTCCTAAAAGTGTTTTTTCTCTGATTGAGCATGATAACCCTGAGATATCATATTTATCAATATCGACTACATCTCTTCTAATCTCAAACCCAATTTTATGTCAGATTTTTATAGAAGATGGTTACATTGAAACAATAGATCATGTCTCAGAAATGTTACCAATTGATTCTCCTATCCAAAAGGATATCATTGCAATAAACACAATGTGTTCAAAAGTGTCTCGATAAAGAATATTTATTATGAACAAGAATGTATTATGTTCGGGAAGAAACATGGCTACCAAATCAGATTTTTCCCCGAAATGATAAGAATTAGTTGCTCTAAATCTCTTGCAATAGCAAATTAGTAAACACCATATGATAAGCACTCTAATTGTTCAAGCACTTTAAACTTGTATCAAAAAAATCTCTCTTAGATCATCATGAATGAAATGAAGATTGGTAAAACTTGAATCCCAACCTTCTTCATTAATATCTCACTGGATATCATCCTCATTTCGCATTCTGAGTCAAATGTTCTTGCAATTGATTCAACATATGGTGTGTTATTGAGAGTGAACATTGAGGTAGAGGAATGTATACTACATTCAATGGGAACACTTAATATTGGACTTTGAATGGGTGTTAGAAGTGGTGTTTTCTTGAGAGTTAAAAGTGGTGTTGGCATCAAGGTAGCACTTCGAATTGGACTCTGAATGGGTGTTAGAAGCGATGTTCGAAGTGGCGTTATAAGTGGTGTTGGCATCAAGGTAGCACTTCGAATTGGACTCTGAATGGGTGTTAGAAGTGGTGTTCGAAGTGGCGCTATAATTGGTGTTGGCATCAATGTAGCACTTCGAATTGGACTCTGAATGGGTGTTAGAAGTGGTGTTCGAAGTGGTGTTCGAAGTGGCGTTATAATTGGTGTTGGCATCAAGGTAGCACTTCGAATTGGACTCTGAATGGGTGTTAGAAGTGGTGTTCGAAGTGGTGTTATAAGTGGTGTTGGCATCAATGTAGCACTTCGAATTGGACTCTGAATGGGTGTTAGAAGTGGTGTTCGAAGTGGTGTTCGAAGTGGCGTTATAATTGGTGTTGGCATCAAGGTAGCACTTCGAATTGGACTC
>Ga0209639_1000118_pt1 | contig 123122 bp, 114 predicted proteins | sample EPASupsiteHSE605_FD_187268 | JGI IMG/M metagenome (GOLD analysis project Ga0209639, IMG submission 187268) | Bioremediated contaminated groundwater from EPA Superfund site, New Mexico - Sample HSE6-05 (SPAdes) (version 2) | ecosystem: Environmental > Aquatic > Deep subsurface > Groundwater >...
GTTGTCTGGTTGAATCCTGAACGCTCAGATATTGTGATGCTGGATTCACTGGAAGAAGCATGATTTTAAAACGGTTACTGTCAAAATTTATTTCAATTAAAACTGCCAACTATCTTGACAACTACCGTGATTAAGTTGCATCTGTATCAAAATCGGTGTTAGAATAGTAAGCGCTCGAGTAGCGGTGCCTGTGAAACCTCCGAAAAACGGCCATAAAAAAGCACGATTTCTTAAATCATGAATGAATATTCGTTGATCTGAGGCTAATAGAAACCTAATAATTTAATTTGGAAGTAGCGGTGCCGGAAGTAGCGGCGCCACTCTCTTAACTTGTAAGATGTAGTTAGGGTAAAGGTTAAAAACCGCACCCGAATGATCTTTTGAGTAGTGGTGCCACTCTCTTAACTTGTTGGACTTAACTTATTTAAAAACAGAAATTTAGGTATTTAAATTGAATACAGAACCTGTTCTGATGATTTAGAGCACTGCTTTAATAAATCTCACTTCGATGACCCACGTCAAGGATAATGATATTTATCTTATTATCTTCGATTAAAGCAAGGATTCGATAATCACCAACGCGATATCGCCATTTTCCTTTGTGATTAGCCGTTAATTGTTTTCCATGCAACCTAGGATCATTGCAACCTTCAAGGTTCTTTTCAATCCAGCCAATTAATAAGGATGATTGATAGCGATCCATTTTCGTTAACTTTTTAAGAGCAATGTCAGAAAACTTAACTTCAAACATGTTACAAGCCTAATTCTTTTTTTACGTCATCAAGTGAATAGGTCTTTTTCATATTAGCTAAAGCCTCATCAAAGTGCTTTAAATCAATTTCATCCTCAATTTTCTCGATCACGGATGCTCTGATTAAATCAGAAACAGATAAGCAATGCATTTTTGCGTAGTTTCTAACCAGTAAATCTTCTTTTTCAGAAAGACGAATTGAAATTGTGCTCATTTGTACCACCTCCGAATAGTTTTCTTTCTGTAATACATTGTATTGCAAATTTGTGTGTTTGTCAAGGTTAAGAGGAAACGTAGCGGTGCCACTCTCTTGTTAGACTTCAGAGGTTGGAGGTACCACTCTCTTGGAAGCGGTTCATATAAACCGATTGGTCCAATAATTTTGATCGTTGCAATACGGAGTGCAACGATTAATGAAATGAGGTAGCGGTGCCACTCTCTTAACTTTTCAGCTTAACTTATTTAGCTGGTCTTATTGGGTTGGATTGCTACCGGTAAGAAAAGAATTGATGTTTGCTAGATGGTGTTGCAATGACGATGTCTTAGTCTTTGTCTAACAGCAGTGTTTTCCAGTCTTGTCTATCGTTCAATACGCGCAATATGGTTACGGTCATTTCATCGGTATTAACGATAAAGAAAATGTTGTAGGTATCATATGGTTTCAGACGAATTTCATAGCCTCTGTACTCAAAACTTATTCCCCGATATCCAAAAGGAAATGTTTCAAGGCTCTGAGCCTTTCGGAAATACCGATCCAAAAAATCATTGGCAGCCTTATGGTTTTTAAGGGTGCTCACCATATAGTCTGCCAATTGGAAAATATCATTTTCTGCTTCCGAAGTTTGAATAACCTTATACTTCATGGAATTTTAGTTTCTCCATGATATTATCAAGTGATGCTTTTAATAAAACGACCTGTCCTTGTTCCATGTTGTCAATGCCTTTGTCCAGTTGTTTGAATAAATCGTTTTCTTTTTCGATCAAAGTGAGATCATGCTCTTTTGCCAATGGGGCCATATGACTCATCTCCTTTCTACTAGTTAATCATATTATAACAAATTTATAAAAATATTCAATGCTTTTATGGTACCTGTTAAGAGTAGCGGAGCCACTCTCTCACTCTCTTAACTTTTCAGCTTAACTTATGTAGCTGGTCTTATTGAAAAAGAAAATCAGGATGTGGCGCAAGGGGGAGGTTCTTATGCGCAGGATTGATTAACTAATTATCATAAACGTGCTCGATTTCTGCTAGTAAATTTCCAGCTACCTGTGGATTTTTTCATTGTAATTTCGTCCATTTCAACACTCATGATTACCATATCGCCATAACCGTTTTTGGTAATATAAATTGGTTCTTCAGCAACATGACACATTTCTGAGATTTGTGATGTGTTTTTCAAATCCTTAATTGGAATAAATTTTGGCATAATAGCTACCTCCTTAAATTATGTCTTAATTATACCATTATTAAAGTAATGAGAAACCGCGGCCCAGGATGGCTGACCAGTTGCTTTTCTGAAACAAAAAACGCACAATGGTAACCCGATGTGTTTCTTCTGATAGAATGTAAAAAGCAAGGTAACCATTCACAATGACAAAATGGATTCCCCAGGAAGCTAAAACCGGATCATCCACCAGCTTAAATTTATTAGGAAATTCAGCAAGGGCGTTGATCTGTGCTTCAGCTTCGTCTAGCAGGTCATCGGTAGCTTTGGGATTTTTGAGAACGAATTCGATATGGTCTGAGGCTTTTAAAATATCTCGTTCAGCGGCAGCTGTGATGTATACTTCATAGATCATCTGTTGCGTTTGCCCCGGATGGAAGAGATTGCCTCAGAGAAAGGCCGGGTATTGCTATTTGCAATATCATCCATTCCTTCTTTTATTAGTCCATATAATTCAAAGCGGCTGTTCATTTCCTCGTAGGCTTCAATACTCATTACGGCAAGATCGCCTTTTCCGTTTTTGGTAATGAAAACGGGTTCCGAATAATTATGACAGAATTTTGAGATTTCATTGTAATTGTTTCGTAGTTCAGCACTGGATTTGATTGTGGGCATGATAAACACCTCCTTATATAACAAAATTATACACGTATTTTGTTATATAATCAAGCAATTCCTCAGCACTTTCCGTTATAATGAAATTTGTGCATTTTTTTCTTTAGATTATCAAGAGATTCCCTTGCATCCCTTGTTTTACCCGTATCATTCCGGTTTCCAGATAGTTCCAGTTGACGGTACATGTTTAATCGCTTTATTGTAATTTCGTAAATTTCAACACTCATAATTACCAAATCCCCATAATCGTTTTTGGTAAAGTAAATTGGTTCTTCGGCAATATGACACACTTCTGAGATTTGTGATGTGTTTTCAAATCCTTAATTATACCATTATTAACCGGTCTTATTCATCATTCAGTAAAAATTCAAGAATAATGATTATTTCGATTATAGTCGAATAAAACAGATAAATTAAATTAAAACTGAGTATAGACGAATAAGTTGCTTAGGTTGAAGAGTCACTCTCTTGTTGGACTTCAGAGGTTGGCGGTACCACTCTCTTGGAAGCGGTTCATATAAACAATTGGTCCCACCCAGCGGGTTTGCTTTCAAAGCGAATATTTGAAAAAATAATAGACAAACTTGGGGGCCTGGCTATTAAACATTTCCCGGGTCGCCTTGCTGTCAAAAAGCTGCTCTGGTTGGTAGCTGGAGCTGTCTGAATAACTGACGTAAATGGGTAAATCTTTAAACGTATGCTGAAAGGCCAGCAGCCCCCTTCTTGATTGGGGTGGTGAAAAAACAACCAGCATCGACTGAACCGGGTGGTCTTTAACATAGGCCTCCTGACAGGTTGCGTTTTCAATGGTGGACGTCGCCTGATCGTCAATGGTGTAGGTCGTATCAGCAAGACCGGCGGCGGCCATGGCCTCATCAATCATCTTATTATTTTTATTGTATCCGGAAAAGATAATATAATCGCTGTAACCGGCTTTCAACAACCGGATGCCTTCAGCGATGCGCAGCGAGTCTTCTTCGCCGCTGGTCACGACGATCACATCGGCGGGCTGGATGTTTTTCTCAACCACCAGATATCGGGCAAACCCTTGGACGGCACGGTCGGTATCGGCAAAAAGATAAATACCCAGAAAAACGGCGCTAAAAAAAATCAGCAGCTGAGTAAAGTAAAGCCCTTTAACGATTATCTTCAAAATAGTTTTAATCTTGGTCATCTGGCGTTCCTTCCGGCAGTTTCGACGTGATGTGAAACTCACATTCTTAATTGTAACAAGATTAGGATAATACGTCCAGTGATGAAGGGTCTCTTAAAAAAAATACCTTCAGTTATTAATCAGCTGAAGGTATGCTTGGATGAACTTGTCGGGGTAATCGGGTAGCCTAGTGACATTAACGTAATTGCCACAGATTTATCGCCATCGTGGTATGCTCATGAACATAAGCCAAAGCCGATCGACTCTTCAATTCTGTCAACGCTTTATCCGCCTGCACCAAACCATACCCGTTTGCGGGACCGGCTTGACTGAAACCAAGGGCGGTTTCTTTTAATAAAGACTCGACCTCAGCTGCCGTTAATGAAGGATCTTGGGCCAGTAAATCCGCGCAAATACCGGAGACGATCGCTGCTGAAAAAGAGGTGCCATCCTCCCAACCGTAACTGTTGCCGGGGCGCATCACCATTAAGCTCTCGCCCGGTGCGTAGAAATCAACCGCATCATTGTACTGTGAAAAAGACGCAATCTCGCCGCTTAAACCCAGCGAACCGACCGAGATAACCCCCGGATAAGAGGCCGGATAGTAATAAGGATCAACCCCTGCTATCTCTTCACCATGATTTCCGGCCGCGGCAATAATTATCTTGCCCTTGCTGATTGCATAAGCAATGGCCTCGGCCTGACTCGCATTATACTCATACGAACCAATACTTAAATTGATAATTCGCACTTCTTCCCGGTTTGCAGCATCCATAATCGCTGCATAAACAGCATCATTATTTAGGGTCGCATCGCCAATCCGATAGGGGGCAATCTTGACATTGGCCATTCCTGCTGCTCCGGCAATCCCGAGCCCATTATTGGCCACGGCCGCAATACTGCTACTCACCATCGTGCCATGTCCCTGGGTATCAATCATATCGGGAGTGTTTCTCAGAAAATCATACCCCGTTGTGATCCGGCCCTCCAAATCAGTCAGATTGACATCCAAACCGGTATCTAAAACCGCTACGACTATTTCATTCTCGGTATCAATCGCATTCCAGGTATCATCAATCCCGACCTTGGCAAGCTGCCAGGAAGTGCCCAAATAAGGATCATTGGGATAATTATCGTGAGTGGCGGCATGCACTGAACTAACCGGTAGATAACTCATAATAAAAACGACACTGAACAATACACTTCTTAAATTTATGATGTTTTTCATTTTTCAGCTCTCCTTTCAAATAAAAAAAGCAACGTTTGCCGTGTTGCTTTTAAAGTCTTTAAAAAGAGACTATTTTGCAACTGGCTGCCATATAAAACTACTTAGGCCCTTTAGCTTTGCGTCCTCACTTTTCAATGAGTTTGCTAAATATTCAGTTTTCCGATCAGAATAAAAATGTGCAATGTATCAGAATAAAAAAAGCAACGTTTTGCCGCGTTGCTTTTAAAGTCGTTAAAAAGAGACTGTTTTGCAACTGGCTGCCATATAAAACTACTTAGGCCCTTTAGCTTTGCGTCCTCACTTTTCAATGAGTTTGCTAAGTATTAAATTTTCCTGTCAAAATAAAAATGTGCAACGCATCAGCACGTTGCACATAGATATCTCTACATTATTTTATGCAACTGGCTGACTTTCCGTTTGGTTAAGCCCCTATAGCTTTGCGTCATTACCTTTCGATAATTTTGCCGAAATTTTATTTAACGATTTCCCACAATAATTATTAATATATTATAATGCGGTTATTTATCTGAATTATAATTGATCTATTGTAGATAGTCAAGCGAGCCGGCAAGCATTAAGCAAAAATTAATTTTTTTGGGAGTTGGCAGTGTCGCTCTTTCAACTTAAATTGGACGGCTGAGTAGAAATCGCTGCAGTCAAAAGGGATTGTTAAAAAATAGTACTGGAAAAAATTTTCAAAACGGTTAAAATAGTAAGGTGCGAATTTATTTGGGACTCGCTGTGAAAACGAGAGCGGGAAACGCTCAAAAAAGATAATTGAAATAGAAACGGTTGGAGGAATTGGTGTGGATAAACGTAGTGAGTTTTCAAGTAAAATAGGGTTTGTGTTGGCTGCTGCCGGATCGGCAGTGGGGCTGGGGAATATCTGGCGATTTCCTTATTTGGCGGCAAAATATGGTGGTGGGCTCTTTGTCGTGATCTACCTGATTTTTGTGGTAACCCTGGGGTTTGCAATTATGACGGCAGAATTGGCCATTGGTCGAAAAACCCAGCTTAGCCCCGTGGGCGCCTATCGGGCATTAGATAAACGATTCAGTTTTGTGGGCATTATTGCCTCATTGGTGGCGTTTCTGATTCTACCCTATTACAGTGTTATTGGGGGATGGGTGATTAAATATTTTGTTGTTTTTGCAACCGGTGGCGGAGTGGTAACTGCTGGCGGGGATTATTTTTCGGGCTATATAGCCCAACCGGTTGAGCCGATTGTCTGGCAGTCTATTTTTGTTCTGGCCACTACCTTTGTGGTAATCAGAGGGGTCAAGGACGGCATTGAGAAAGCCAGCAAAATACTAATGCCGGTTTTGATTGTGATGTCAGTTTTTCTGTCGATCTATTCGATTATGCAGCCTGGTGCCATGGCCGGAGTTTGGTATTTCCTTTACCCGGATTTGGCAAATTTCAGCTTTCAGGCAGTTTTGGCCGCCATGGGACAGATGTTTTACTCCTTATCCCTGGCCATGGGGATCATGGTAACCTATGGTTCTTATCTCAGTAAAAAAGATGATCTTGAAGTTTCGGTCAAGCAAATCGAATGGTTTGATGCCGGCATTGCCATATTAGCAGGGTTTATGATCATCCCCGCCGTTTTCGCCTTTTCTGGTGGAGACCCAACAGCGCTCAACAAGGGACCAGGTTTGATGTTTGTCACCCTGCCCAAGGTGTTTGAAACCATGGCGTTTGGAAGTGTAATGGGGGGCGTCTTTTTCTTGCTGGTTTTATTTGCGGCGCTGACTTCTTCCATTTCGCTGATGGAAGCGGTGGTCGCAACTGTTTGCGATCAGTTTAAATGGGAAAGAAAAAAAGGGGTCCTCATTATCGCGCTGCTGGCAATTCTGGTGGGGATACCATCTTCATTGGGACAGGGGATATGGAGTGATGTGCACATTTTTGGATTTAATTTTCTGGATTTCTTTGATTTTATTACGAACTCCATTTTGATGCCAGTGGGGGCCTTTTTCACCTGTATTCTTGTTGGTCATGTACTGGAAACAAAGATCATAACCGACGAGGTCAAACTGTCCTCATCCTTTAAACGGGAAAAACTATTTATCATTATGATTAAGTATATTGCACCACTGTGTATTATTGGGATCCTCATCAGTTCAATTTTAGAGGCGCTGGGCGTAATTAAATACTGATAGTGCTGCTCATGAATATAATGACCGAACTGTCTTTACGTTATATGCAGAAAAAAAGCAATCTTTAATAAGGATTGCTTTTTTGTTGATCATATTTTTGTATTTAGGTTGAATTAGGGTATAATAAGATCTAGAATGACTTCTATTTAGAAAAAAAAGTATTTCTAAAATACAGTCACTGTTGCGCCGAAAAAGGGGTGATTTTTATTAAAACCATTCAATTTTATTTTGAAAAAATAATTAATCGCATTGCCGAATCCGATAATCTGGAGCAAATTAAAGAAAACGAAACAATTTTGATGTTGTCGATGCTGGGGCCAATGCTTCTGATGGCGGCGGTAGTCAGTGGGATCATTGGCACGTACTGGCAGGAGCCCCCGGTTCGGGTGTTGAGCGTCACCAGTACCCTGTTTTTCTGCGGTCTTTTTCTGATGATCCTGATTCGCTTAAAACAGTCAAAGCGGTTGAAAATCCATTTAATGAGTATCGCCCTGCTGCTTGGTTTGCTGGCGACCTATCTGGCTTATTATGAACGGTTTACGATTATTTTCTGGATGATCATCCTGATCATGATCATCATGTCCAATATGATGATTCAGCGGACGTTGTTTTACTACATGATCATCGCAGGGGCCATTTTTTTCACGGCCAGTCAGTTTTATTATCCGACGGCATCGATTCAAATTGATGATGCTTTTAACCTAACCCTCATGGTTGTGCTTTTGTGTATTATTGTGGCCAGTGTTGTCTCCAACCAGATTTATCAACAGATCATTCTGAAAAAATCAGCCATTTATGCCGATACCGTCAGTCAGAAGGAAGACCTCAACCTACTGTATGATGACGTAATTGCCCATCATCAGCAGCTCAAAGCTCAGAATGAATTGCTGTTTCTCTATAATACTGAGATTGAAGCCAATCAGGAACGATTAGAGTTCCTGGCCTATACCGACACCCTCACCGGAATGCCCAATCGGAAGATGATCCTGGAGCAGATTGATCTGATGATTGATTTGAACAAAGAAAACCCCCATCACTTTGCCCTGGTCTTCATTGATCTGGACAATTTCAAAAAAATCAACGATTCAATGGGCCATGGTGCCGGAGATTTGTTGCTGCAACAGGTCACCATCCGGTTAAGAAATGCCATGGATGACAAGGATCTGCTGGGCCGCTTGGGCGGGGATGAACTGGCGATTCTCGTTCGCCGCCAGATTTCTGACGAAAAGATTCTGGGGGATATTCAAAAACTTCTGAATCTGTTGGGAAATCCCTTCAAGCTGGATGACAAATCCGCAATCATTACCGCCAGTTTTGGCATTGCCATTTGGCCGGTGGATGCCAGTAACAGCAGTGATCTGCTAAAAGCTGCGGATACTGCCATGTACAAGGCCAAGGCGATGGGGAAAAATTGTATTCAGTTTTACCGAAAAGAAATGAAGACCGAAGTGCTTTATAAGATGGAACTGGAAAACCAGATGATTGAAGCCTTTGAAAAAGAAATGTTTTTTGTGGAATATCAGCCCATTGTCGATGTGGAGGATCAAAAAAAAGCGAGCTTTGAAGCTCTTCTGCGCTGGGATGCTCCGGGTCGGGGGCTGGTGTCACCGGCTGAGTTTATTCCCATGGCCGAAGAAATTGGCCTCATTGGTGAGCTGGGGGAATGGGTGCTGCGACAGGCCTGCGGAAAAATCCGGGAAGTCCGGGAACAGTATGGCATGGATATCCACATTGCGGTTAATGTTTCGGCCGTACAAATGAAGCGACCGGATTTTCTGGCCGGAGTCAAGGCTGTGATCCAGGAAGCAGGCACACCACCGGAAAGACTGACCATTGAGATTACGGAGTCGGTGTTTATTGGCAATATGGAACAGGCGATAGCAATCATAAGTGACTTAAAGGAGTTTGGGGTATTAATCTCGCTGGACGATTTTGGAACCGGCTACTCTTCACTGAGCTATCTGTTGCAGTTGCCCATTGATGTGCTCAAAATTGATCGCTCCTTTATTGCATCGATTGAAAAGGGCGAAAAAAACAATCGGATTGTGGGCAGTATCATTGAGATGGTGCATGGTCTTGGCATCCAGGTGGTGGCTGAAGGAGTGGAGGAAATTTCCCAGTTTGATTTTCTCAAAGATAAAAATTGTGACTGGATTCAGGGCTACCTGATGAGCCGACCACTGGGAGATGCTGCCATGGCAGAATATTTATTGCGGCAACAGGATGAAGAATAGCTAAATGACCGGTAATGGGGAATTCATTGGGGGGGTCTAGGCGACCCAAATGCTCCGATGAAATAGTTTGCGCGGCATAGAAGTATAAAGAGAGGGAAAATTGATGGAAAGTGGATTTTGTTATCAAACCCAATTGGGGAAAATTGTTCTGACGGAGAATGGAACTGCCATTACCGGTCTGATTTTTAGTGAATACTTGCCGGTCGGGGTTAATTGTCGAGAGACACCGCTTATTAAAAGAGCCTATCAGGAACTCCAGGAATACCTTGCCGGGAAACGACAAAGCTTCGATTTGCCGCTATCCCCAAAGGGCACCGACTTTCAGCAAAAGGTCTGGAAAGCCCTCCAGGATATTCCCTACGGAGCGGTCTGCAGCTATCAGGATATTGCCCGGGCCATCGGCAATGACAAAGCCTGCCGAGCTGTGGGTGGCGCCAACAACAAGAATCCCATTTCCATCATTATTCCCTGTCACCGGGTGATTGGTGCCAATGGCCGCTTAGTCGGGTATGGTGGCGGGCTTCATCTCAAAAGAAAGCTATTGGATCTGGAAAAACCTGATCAGCAGTCATAGTTGTTCAAGCGATCTCTGAATAAGGGGTTGCTTTTTTCAGTTTACCGGATTCAGCAAAAAAAGCTGGATTAATCATAAAAAAACGTTAAAATATAGGCAGTCCTATTTTAATATCGAAGAATTAATAAACGAAATGAATTTCAGGAGCGAGGAGGATAGGTAAATGAAACGAATCATCACAGCATACTTAAAGCCCTACTATGGCCGGATGGCCTTTGGGGTATTCTTTAAATTTACCGGTTCGATCATGGATTTGATTATTCCCTCGATTCTGGCCTATATTATTGATCAGGTGATTCCTTTAAATGATAAAGCTCCAATTTTTTACTGGGGTGGTGTGATGGTGGTCTGTGCCATCATCGGGATGGTCTTTAATATTATTGCCAATCGGATGGCGGCCAGGGTGGCCAGCGATGCCACCGAGGTGATCCGCCATGATCTGTTTGCCAGGGTGATGTATTTTTCCAATCAGCAGATGGACACCCTGACTAAACCATCGGTGATTTCGCGGTTAACATCAGACACCTACATTATTCACCAGATGATCATTCGCATCCAGAGACTGGGCGTTCGGGCCCCGATTATGCTGGTTGGTGGCATCATTGTCACGATGACTTTGGATCCGGGTCTGGCAACGGTGCTGATTGGGATTATGCCGATCATGGCGGTGCTGATTACCCTGGTTTCAAGAAAAAGCATGCCGCTTTTTGCCGGGCTGCAACAGGCTTTTGACGGCTTTGTCAGAGTGGTCCGCGAAGATATCAACGGGATCCGGGTGATTAAGGCCCTGTCCAAAACGGATTATGAAAAAAGGCGTTTTGATGCCATTAACACCAAGGTCGTGAATCAGGAGAAAAAAGCCCGGATGACGGTGGCGGTGATTTCGCCGGCCATGAATATCTGTCTCAATCTGGGTTTGGTTGGGGTTGTGGTAATGGGGGCCTATGGCGTTAATAACGGCACCTCAGAAGTGGGAATCATCCTGGCCTTTATGACGTATTTCACGATTATTCTGCATGCCGTTGTAGCCATTTCAAAATTATTTGAGATGTGGCCAAAGGCCACGGCTTCGGCCGATCGGATCGTTCAGGCCCTGGATAGTATTGATACATTGGCAGTGGTGGAAGTGGCCAAACCTGCGGAAGCTGTTAAAAAGGGCGCCTTTATCGAATTTCAAAATGTTACCTTTTCGTATAATAAAGCAGAACCTAATCTGACCAACATTTCTTTTGCCTTGGCCAAAGGCGAAACGCTGGGAATTATCGGCGAAACCGGCGCCGGGAAAACCACCCTGCTAAACCTGCTGATGCGGCTTTACGATGCCGACCAGGGGACGATCACTATTGCTGGTCGTGATGTCAGATCCATGGATCCCCGGGAATTGCATAAAAAATTCGGGGTGGCCTTTCAGAATGATATGATTTTTGAAGCCACCATTGAGGAGAATATTGATCTGGGCAGAAATCTGTCCCATCAGGACATTGTCGCGGCGATTGACTGTGCCGGGGCTACCGAATTTGTGGATGAAAAATCAGACAAATCCGAGGAACAACTGACCATAAAAGGAGCCAATCTCAGCGGCGGTCAGAAACAGCGGATCCTGATTGCCCGAGCCCTGGCGGCCCGCCCGGAAATACTGGTGTTAGATGATGCCTCAAGCGCGCTGGACTATAAAACCGATGCCGACTTCCGCAAAGCCATCAAAAAGCACTTTAACGACACCACCATCGTGATTGTCGCTCAGCGGGTCAGTTCGATCCGCCATGCCGATCATATCCTGGTGCTGGAAAACAGTGCGGTCATCGGCTACGGCAAGCATAAGCATCTGATCAAGAGCTGCGATGTCTACCGGGAAATCAGCTATTCCCAGATGGGAGTGTCCTGAGATGAGACGATCACAAAAATTTGAGAAACCGCAAAACCGCAAAGGCACCCTGATTCAGTTGGGTGGCTATTTGATGCGCTATAAATGGCGGTTGTTTGCCGCTATCGTCCTAACCATCGGGAGCAACCTGCTGGCCCTGGTGGGGCCCCTGCTTTCCGGTTACGCCATTGATGCCATTGAATTGGGAACCGGTAAGGTCAATTTCAGTCAGGTATTTTATTACACCTCCTGGATGGTGGTATTTTATATCGGCTCAGCCGGACTGACCTATGTTCTGGAAGTGCTGATGATTCGGGTCAGCCGTCAGGTTACCTATGCCATGCGCAAGGATGTCTTCAATAAACTGCTGGATCTGCCAGTGGGTTATTTTGATGTGCACCAGACCGGCGATGTCATCAGCCGGATTACCTATGACATTGATACCGTGAACAGTTCTATTTCCAGTGACCTGATTCAGGTATCCTCAGCAGTCATTACCGTCCTGGGATCATTTTTGATGATGCTGGCGATCTCGCCCAAACTGGTGATTATTTTTGCTTTTACGGTCCCGGCGTCGATCTTTATGTCCCGCTATCTGGTTAAAAAGACCCGCCCCCTTTTTAGCCGGCGATCCCGAAAACTAGGGGAGCTCAATGGTTTCGTGGAGGAAATGGTGTCGGGTCAAAAGACCTTAAAAATCTATGACCAGGAAGAGCATACGATTGGGAAATTCAATATTAAGAATAAACAAGCCGTGGATGCCTATTATCAGGCCGAATACTATGGCAGTATGATTTTTCCGACCATTAATTTTATCAACAATGTCTCGCTGGCCTGCATCAGTGTCTTTGGGGCGCTATTATATCTGGCCGGATCGATGTCGATCGGGCAGATTTCATCCTTTGTGCTGTACTCCCGCAAGTTTTCGGGGCCGATTAATGAAATGGCCAATATCATGAACGATCTGCAATCATCGCTGGCGGCGGCGGAGCGGGTCTTCGCCCTACTAAATGAACTGTCTGAGGCCAGAGACACTAAAAAGATGACCGCGCTGACCAGTGTCAATGGCGATATCGAGCTGGAAAATGTCCGCTTCAGCTATGATGCCAATCAGGTGATTATCAAAAACCTCAGTCTGAAGGCAGAGGCGGGCAAGCTGATTGCCATCGTCGGCCCGACCGGGGCTGGGAAAACCACCATCATTAATCTGCTGATGCGCTTTTACGACACCGAAGCCGGGAATATTTATATCGATGGCAATGAGGTCCGGGAGCTGACCCGGGACAGCCTGAGAAAATCATTCGCTATGGTACTTCAGGATACCTGGATTTTTCATGGCACGATCTATGAAAACCTGACCTATGGCAGAGAAAATGCCACCATGGCTGAGGTGATCCAGGCGGCCAAGGCGGCCCGTATCCATTCATTCATTGAGCATCTGCCCCATGGCTACGAAACCATTTTGAGTGATGAAGGAACCAATATTTCCAAGGGGCAAAAGCAGCTCTTAACGATCGCCCGGGCGATGCTGTTGGATGCCAAAATGCTGATTCTCGATGAGGCCACTTCTAACGTCGATACCCGCACCGAGAAAAAGATCCAGGAGGCCATGCGTCAGCTGATGAAAGATAAAACCTGTTTTGTTATCGCCCACCGGCTATCAACGATCCAGAATGCCGATCTGATTCTGGTGGTGAATCAGGGCGATGTGGTGGAACAGGGAACCCATGAAGATCTGATGGAAAAGCGTGGTAGTTATTGGCAGATGTATCAAGCCCAGTTTGAGTGAGTTAAGGGGATCGTCAACATTTTAAACTCCTTTAAAATTTTCCCGGAAAAATTTGCAATCTTTCGTGCTGGGGGTGATCAAATATTTCTTCAGGGGTTCCTTCTTCGATGATAATCCCATCATCAAGAAAAATCACGCGATCGGCGACCTCTTTTGCAAACCCCATTTCATGAGTTACAACGATCATGGTTCGGCCTTCTTTGGCAAGATTCTTCATGACGATTAAGACTTCTCCAACCAATTCGGGGTCTAGGGCTGATGTCGGTTCATCAAATAAGATGACACGTGGCTCCATCGCAAGAGATCGTGCGATAGCCACCCTTTGCTGCTGACCGCCTGACAACATATCAGGATATTCATTGGCCTTTTCTTTGAGATCCACTTTTTCCAGAAGATCCATTGCCAGAGCTCGGGCCAGACTTTTAGGCATTTTTTTTACGGTCACCGGCCCTTCCATTACATTTTGAATAACCGTCATATGGGGAAATAAGTCAAAATGTTGAAAAACCATCCCAACTTTTTGACGAATTTCATTAATTTTCTTTTCCTGAACTAATTCTTCATCTATCCAAATCTCTCCGGCAGTTTTCTTTTCAAGAAAATTAATACACCGAAGCAGCGTACTTTTACCAGAACCGCTGGGACCGATAAGACAAACGACTTCACTTTCATTGACGGTCAAGTTAATGCCCTTTAATACTTCAATATCGCCAAACGATTTATGAAGATTTTTAATGCGGATCATACTCATTCAGTTACCTCTCATTTATTTTTAGTTTGATTTCTAATTTACTAAGTAGCTTTGTTAGGATAATCGTAATAATTAAATAATAGGCACCAGCAGTAAAAAAAATAGGAAAAACATTATAGGTAGCTGCCCCAAATTGTCTTGCCAACAACATGGTTTCGGTAATGGTGATAACGCTGGCCAGAGAAGAATCTTTTACGGCCATAATAAACTGATTTCCCAGAGCTGGTATTGAGCGTTTGAAAGCCTGTGGTAAAATAATCCTTCTCGTGGCTTGCCAACTTGTCATGCCCAAAGATCGTGCCGCCTCCCGTTGCCGATAATCAACAGATTCAATCGCACCTCTGAAAATTTCGCTGATATAGGCCCCACTATGGAGTGCCAGTCCCAACACGGCAGAAGGAAAACTGTCAAGCATGATGCCCATGCTTGGCAGTCCATAAAAGATAAAATATAATTGTAATAAAAGCGGCGTTCCCCTTATAATCGTTATGTAGATATTCATTATGTTGATTAATAATTTATTTTGAGTCAGTTTCATAACGGCGACAAAAAGACCAATAATGGTACCAATTAAGATTGAAAAGAAAGCTAATTCCAAGGTCAGCCAAACACCTGGTATAAATTTGGGGGCAAAGGTTGCGACGGTTGTAAAAAATGTTATAATATTTGCGAATAAATCCATATAAAACTTCTCCTGCTTACAAAAAATTGTTGTCCATCCGCAAAGACTACCACGACAGTCTGATCATAGTAGTATGGACAAAAAACGAATCGAACTGAATATAGTAAAGATTTACGATGCCAGCCTTTTAGAGTGGATGATCCGTGGATAAAAAGATTTTTTTAAATATAGGAAACTTATTTTTGCAGAATGTTCATTCCAAACCATTTATTGCTAATTTCTTCATATGTTCCATCCTCGATGATTGAGTTTAAGGCTTTATTCACTTCTTCTAGCAATTTTGTATCTTCTTTTCTGATAGCGATAGCAAGCTCTTCCGCATAAAGCAATTCGCCAATCGGCTCAATTTCAACGCCAAAGTCTATTGGCGCTCGGGCACCGACGACTTTACTTGTGACTAATCCATCCAATCTTCCCTGTTCCAGAGCTTTAAAGGTATCCACTTCACTTTGGAACTGAACAATTTCACCGATATTATCCAGTCCGCTTAAATAATCATGAAAAGTTGTTCCTGTGACAACGCCTACTTTTCCTTCCTTTAAGTCGCCAATGCTCTTTAAACTCGATCCCTTTTTTGCAAAAAATTGGGCGCCATCATAATAATAAGGGTCTGTAAAATTAACCTGTGTCCGTCTCTCATCAGTAATTGTCATACTCCCAATAATCATATCAAATCGATTGCCGGTAAGGCCGCCAATAATCCCATCCCAATCGGAAGTAATGGGCTTTGCAACAACGCCCATTTTTTTAGCGATGGCGTTGGCGATATCAATGTCAAAGCCTGTCACGACGCCATCTTCACCAATAAAGTTAAATGGTGGGTAGGCACCAGTCATCGCGTATGTCATTTCTCCACTCGTCTTAATCTTGTCGTAGGTCGCTGTTCCCGATTTTACACTGGTACACCCACTTAACAAACCGACTATACAAATACCGAACACCAAAATTACAATTCTTTTCTTGAACATTTCGCTCTCCTTTTAAGATACATTTTAAAATCTCTTTGAATGAAAAAACATTAATGTGAGTAAAAAAAACGCCTCACAAATGGTTATGCGAAGCGATTTTTGCGGTTTTTAATTTATTGTTATGCCAGGGTTCGTACTGATTTTTCCCGATCCCATTGGCGGGTTTTTGCGGCGTTAATAAATGCGTCTTGAACAAAATCCACGGCGGCGCTTTCATTTGACACGACCCTCAAGAGTATCGTTCATCATACCGATTTAGTATAATCTAAGAATTAGATCTTAATCATACTGTTCCTTTCTTTGCATATATGTGTATAGATATATGATACCCTATAAATTCAGGTCTAATCAAAATACCCCTTCTATATAAGTATTTATGATAAGTTTTCGGGGTTATGGGTACGTATTAAGAAAGATACTAATATCATAGTTTTTCTGAAGTTGAGTCTCAGATGAAGGGATGATCATTTTTTTAGGAGGTACAACATGAAGAAAGATAACCTTATTAAACTGCTTAAAGATCTGTTTGCCAGATTTATGAATGATGATTTACTCTCAGTGGGCGCACAAATAACTTATTTTTTACTCCTGTCGATTGCTCCGTTTTTGATCTTTTTGATTACGCTGATTACCTTCATTCCGTTGCTGGATTTTCAAAGTCAGATTGAGCCTCTTTATGCGCTAATGCCCGCAGATGCGTCTAAAATTCTCAATGCGATCATTGATCAGACCATTAAAAACAGGAGCAGTGCCTTGCTGACTTTTGGAGTGATATTCGCATTGTTGTCAGCCAGCGCTGGGGTCAGCTATCTCATACGTGGCGTCAACAGAGCTTATGATCAGGAAGAAACAAGACCTATATGGAAAAAAAGTCTGCTTTCATTAGTGATCACGCTTGAACTGAGCGTTGTTATCATCGGTTCGATGATTCTCATTGTTTTTGGCGGTATTCTGGGTTCAAAGGTTTTTGGCTGGTTAGGTTTTTCGGAGACATTTACAATGATTTGGGGATATCTGAGATTTGTTATTGCCATCTTAGCAATTATGATTGTTTTTGTATCGCTTTATTACAGTGCCCCAAGCTGTCGTTTAACGTTTAAAGAGGTGCTTCCTGGTGCCGTTGTTGCCGCTATCAGCTGGATCATCGTCTCGATGGGCTTCTCTTTTTATGCTGACAATCTCGGCAATTACGCAGCGGTTTATGGTAGCCTGGGTGGTGTCATTGCCTTACTTACCTGGATCTATTTGAGCAGTATCATATTTTTGCTGGGTGCGGAAATCAATGCGTCGCTGAAGTTTAGCAAAGAAGGTCTCGAAAAAACAGTGCTCAAAGTTTTTTAGAACGGATTTTGTACTTTATTTGATAGGTTTTAACCTAATAATGTCATTGTTAAATAAGTTTAAAAAGGCCTTTGTTTTGTGATTAAGTTACGGAGTATTAATCAAAAATGGTTATAATAAAGATATACAAATTAACGATTAAGGAGATTAAAGATATGAGCGCAGTAACAATCACGAAAGATAATTTTCAACAGGAAGTAATCAATTCAGATAAACCGGTATTGCTGGATTTTTGGGCACCATGGTGCGGTCCCTGTAAAATGGTATCTCCCATCATTGATGAAATTGCCGATGAGGTGTTCACTTTAAAAGTCGGGAAAATAAATGTCGATGAACAACAGGAACTTGCCGCTGAGTTTAAGGTCATGAGTATTCCAACTCTGGCAGTAGTCAAGGGCGGAGTTGTGGTGAAAAAAGCAGTGGGAGCAAAATCCAAAGCAGATATTTTAGATTTAGTAGCTGAATAGCCACAAAAAGAGCAACCGAGAAATCAGTTGCTCTTTTATTTTTTGGAGGGCATTCGGGTTTGAATTTTTGAGGCGCTAAATAATTTCCTTCAACTGGACCTTATCGATGACTTCAATTTTACCCCGGGACAGGTTGACGTAACCCTCGTTTTCAAAGTATTTCAGCATTCGGGAAACTACTTCCCGGGCGGAACCGACATATTTGGCAATTTGCTCATGGGTCATGACAATGGTGTTCGAACCGGTGCGGGCAACCTCGTCCAGCAGGAAGATGGTCAGACGTTTATCGAAACTCATAAAGAGAATCTGCTGCATCGCCCACATCACGTCCGAAAAACGATCGATCATTGATTTATAAGAAAAATTTTCGGCATAGATGTTTTCGGTGCAAATCTGCTGGAAGACAGAGGACTTGATCAAAAGCACTTCGCAATCTTTTTCGGCATCAATATGAACATCAAAGGTAATATTTTCCAGGATGCAGGAAGCGGATAAGATGCAGATTTCATCGGGTCCCAGTCGGTAAAGGGTGATATCCCGGCCGTCTTCGGATAAAATATAGGTGCGCAATTCGCCGCTTTTGATCAGTAATACCCCGACACAATCATTTTCGCCGCGGTGAATATTTTCACCGCGGTTATATTTTACCGGCATGGCGTTTTCCAAAAGCATGGTTTTCTGATGCGGATTTAAGTGATCCCAAAAGGTCAGGACCGTTTCGATAAAGGTCAGATCGGCTTCTTTTAACATTTTAATACCTCGTCTATAGTTTAAGTAATAGTATAGCATAATTATTTTGATTCTACTTTAAAAATTAGGGTATAAAGTGGTACGATAAGGCATCGAGGCAAGGAGGATTCAATGAATAAAGAAATAAGAAAAGATCTGGAACTAAAACGACTGGAAGCCAAGGACTTAACCCAGTTTAATGATATTCTGAGGTATGCTTTTCAGGTGACCGATGAACAGCTGTTAAAAGTGGGTTGGAAACATGATGAGATTAAGCGGTCGAAATTTCCGATTCTGGAAAAAGCGGAGGTCATTGGCTGGTTTGAGGACGGGCGGCTGGCAGCTCAGATCGCCGTTTATCCACTTCAGGTCAATATCAGTGGCAGCATCTATGAGATGGGATATATTACCGGAGTGGCTACCTATCCGGAATACATGGGCTTGGGGCTGATGTCTGGGCTGATGAAAAAAAGCCTGGAAACCATGTACGGACGCAACCAGTGTATTTCATTTTTATTCCCCTATTCACACCCACTCTATCGTCATAAGGGCTGGGAGGTTGTTTCCGATAAGATGACCTTTCATATCCGGGACAATCAGTTGCCCCGGGATATCGATGTACCAGGACGGGTGAAACGGGTCAAGGAAAACAGTCCTGATCTGATCGCCCTTCATGACACCTTTGCCAGACAAACCCATGGCTGTCTGATTCGCAATGAACTGGTTTGGGAGGAATACTGGCGCTGGGATGTGGAAGATGTCACGACCGCCATTTATTATGGTGAAGATGATCGGCCCCGGGGTTATCTGGTTTATCTGATCGAAAACGATGTTTTTCAGGTCAAAGAGATGGTCTACATGAATCAGGAAGCCCGAAAAGGGCTTTGGGGTTATATTGCCGCCCATGAATCGATGATCAATGAGGTGGTTGGTAATAATTACAATAATCATACGGTATCGTTTTTATTCGGCGACAGCGATATGAAAGAAACCATCCGTCCCTATATTATGGCGCGAATTGTGGATTTTGAAGGGTTTTTCAAGCAGTATCACTTTTCCAACACTGAAATCAATGAGTCGGTCACCTTTGACATTATCGACACCGTGCTGGAGTGGAATAATCGCAGTTTTACGGTCAAGTTCAGTCCCGGTGAGGCCCCGGTTTTAATTGATGAACCCTCAGAAAACAGGGTCAAACTGGAAATCGGTATTTTAACCTGCATGCTACTTGGTTATAAGCGACCCACCTACCTGCAGCAAATTGAACGGCTGGAGGCCAGCAAAAAAACGGTTGCCATTCTGGAGAGTGTCATCGCCAATGAGAAAATTTATTTCTCAGATTATATTTAAACAAAAAAACGGTTGATATGATAATCAATCGTTTTTCTTTTTGTCTTAAAATGAAGAGCTGATCATAAAGCCGAGTATGGCTCCGTAAATGGCAGTTCGATGGGGTTTGGCGGTAATCGGACAGCTGCCGTTGGGGCAGCCCACCAGTTTGTAATAGAGCAGCCCCAAAGCGCCACCAATAATTGTTCCAACAATTGTTTTTAATATCATAGCCGTCTCCTAATTTTTTATTGATTCGATGCCGGATCGCAGGGTGGCTTCATCAATGGCACCACGATAGCCGTTGACAATTTTACCCGCGGGGTTAATAAACAGGGTGGTGGGAATCGATGAGATGCCATAGGCGGTGCTGGCTTCCAGTTCGGTATCGAAATAAATGGGGAAGTCGAAGCCCTGATCGGCGACGTATTGAAGTCCCTTTGCTTTTGTTTCCCGTTGTCCGTCAGTCTGATCAATCATCAGAAAGACGACCTCATCTTTTTGATCTTGATAGACGGTGTTGAAATGGGGCATTTCGCTTTTACAGGGTGGACACCAGGAGGCCCAGAAGTTGAGGACCACCGGTTTACCGGCAAAATCAGACAGCTTGACCGGCTTGCCGGCCTGATCAAAGACCGTAAAATCTGGAGCTGCCTGGAGCTCATCGGTCGGCGCTGAGTCGGTACTGTTTGCGGCCGGCGTTTGGGGATTAAAGCTTTGCGACAAGGCACTGTAGCCCCAATAAACGATGGCCAGAAAGGCGGCAAAGACGACGATAGCGAGAATTGTTTTGGTTTGTTTAGTCATGAGATACTCCTTAAAAAGTTAAAAGTGACAGAAAATAGCCCAGCAGCCCGGTAGCCATCAGCAGTCCGATGACAACCAACAGTCCGCCGGAAATTCGATTGATGACCTGATAATTCCGTTTGATAAAATCAAAGGTGGATTTCATCCGATCAATCAAAAGGGCCGAAACCACAAAGGGAATACCAAGTCCAAGGGAAAATGATAACAGCATCAAAATACCCTTGAGTGTATCACCGCTGGAGGCTGCCATCATCAGGGCCGAGCCCAGAAAAGCGCCGACACAGGGCGTCCAGCCGATGGAAAAGACGATCCCAAAAAGCAATGCCGAAAAGAAACCGGGATGCGAATGATCGAGGTTCATCTGGCGGTTGGTATTTAGCAAGGGGATGTTCAGCAGATCCATAAAATTCAAGCCAAACAGGATGATAATGATGCCGCCGATCACATTGACAATGGTGCTGTATTCAATCAACACACTGCCGATTTTTCCGGCAAAAGCGCCAAGCAAAACGAAGATCACCGTAAAGCCGAGAACAAAGCCTAAGGCATTGATGACCGCGGTGCGATTATTGTTGCCAGGGGTTTGTCCGGCAAAATAGGAGATGTAAATGGGCAGCATCGGCAAGAGACAAGGGGATATAAAGGTGATAATTCCTTCCAGAAATGCAATAAAATAATCCATTTAGCCTCCTCGTTTGGATCAGGATCAGACCAACCTTAATGAAATAAATCAATTAAGGTTTTTTTTATTGTACCAAAAGCTCATTTTTAAGTCCGTGATCAGATCACATTAACTATATTATGACAATTGAATCTTAAGTATGAAAGAAAGCTTTAATAAAAAAAGGGCAAATTATTTAAGAAAACATAAACTTTGTTAAATAAATAGCGAAGTTGAACTGAAAAGGCCGGAAAACTGCGCAGACTTTTTTTCTATTCAATTAACCTGGTGAAACTTCGAGGGTAAAAATTCGCTAATATTCAGTTTAAAGATGAGATCGAGATTCTTGATTGTTAATATTTATACTATCTCAGGAACAAGCCGAAAAAATCCGGTTAAAAAAAATCCGGTTCTGTTTTTAACTTTAAGTAAACGTTTTAATGAATTTTCGTAAAGTCATCAAGAAAGGGTGAATTATTACTCTGGTATAGCGGTGTTAAAGGGTGAAATACAACCTCGGATAAATTCCATATTTCCTATTGTAATTCAATTTTTTGAATGTATAATTAAGTTCGATTTGAGGCCCCGAAAAATCCAAAATAAGAACGCCTTATTTAATAAGAAGAAAGTTGATAAAAAAGGCCGATACTCTGACCGGAACAATAATATAAAGTTAAATTAAGTTATTGTTTACGAGAAATAAATGCAATGAACTGGCGGGAATACATAATAAATCGAGTAGAATGTTGGAGTGAAGCGAAATGCGTAGAGAAGAGACCGGAATTGTCATCGAAACCAGTCAAAACAAGGCAAAAGTTAAGGCCAGTCGTCACGGGGATTGCGAAAACTGTGGGGTCTGTCCCGGCGATAACGCCATGGTTGTCGATGTTCAAAACCCCATTGACGCCAAAGTTGGTCAGCGGGTGGCTTTTGAAATAGAGGAAGCGAACATGCTGTTGGCAGCTTTTGTGGTTTATATCCTGCCGCTACTGGCGATTTTGGCCGGCGCCATCGGCGGTGGCGTGCTTGGGGATAATCTGGGACAAAATGTCCTGGCCTGCCAAATTGGCGGCGGAATAATTTTCTTTGCCATCGCAGTGGTCTATATGAAACGCTATGATCATGCGGTGAAAAAAAATGACAGGCTGCTGCCGGAGATCACAAAAATTCTTAATTAGTCTGACCGGGTCAAACAAATCAAAATAGATCAATTAAATTAACAAAGGAAAAAAAGAGGTATGAAAGATGATTAAATCATTTCGCGGCGGGGTTCATCCCAAAGACAGCAAATCCTATACTTCGGGAAAACCGATCGAAACGCTCCAGTTGCCGGAGCTTGCGGTTATTCCCATGAGACAGCATATCGGCGCAGCCAGTATCCCGATCGTCAAAAAGGGGGATCTGGTCAAAAAAGGTCAGGTGATTGGCGAAGCGGATGGCTTTGTCTCCAGCAATGTCCATGCTTCCATATCCGGACAGGTTATCGATGTGGGTAGTCATCCCCATCCCATCTTTGGCAAATGCGAGGCGGTTGTCATCAGCAATGATGGAAAAGATGAATGGCTGGAAGGGCTTCCGCTGATACGCAATTGGGAAAAACTGGAATCCGCGCAATTATTGAAAATCATCAGTGACGCCGGAATCGTCGGGATGGGGGGCGCCACTTTTCCAACCCATGTTAAATCAACAGTACAAAAAGATAAGCATGTCGATATTCTAGTTTTGAATGCCGCCGAATGCGAACCCTATTTAACCGCAGATCATCGAATGATGCTGGAAGAAGGTCCCCGCATTGTTACCGGGGTAAGAATCGCCATGAAAGTCCTGGGGGTAGAGAAAGCTCTGGTGGGAATTGAAGATAATAAAAAAGATGCCATCGAAAAGATGACCGCCGCTTTTGCCGGGTTGCCGGTGGAAGTCGTGGCACTGCCCACAAAATATCCCCAGGGAGCTGAAAAAATGCTCATCAATGCCGTGTCGGGAAGAATTATTCCTTCCGGCGGACTGCCCATGGATGTGGGCGTGGTGGTCCAGAATGTCGGTACCGTGGCGGCCATCTGCGATGCTGTAACCCAGGGCATTCCGCTGATCCAGAGGGTAACGACGGTCAGTGGCGGTAGTATCAAATCCCCCAAAAATATCAGGGTGCGAATTGGCACACCTTTTAGGGAAGCGATTGAGTTTTGTGACGGATTTTCAACCCGTCCGGAGAAAATAATCATGGGCGGACCGATGATGGGGATGGCTGAACCGAGTATTGATATTCCCATTATTAAGGGCGTGTCGGGTATTTTGGCGATTGCCAAAGGGGAAGCCAATACCGGCAAAGAAGTCTCCTGCATTCGTTGTGGCCGCTGTGTTAATGCCTGTCCGATGGGTTTAAATCCCAGTATGCTCAGCATTTTAAGTGAGCGTGGTCTTTATGAAGAGGCCAAGGAAGATTACGGACTTTTCGACTGCGCCGAATGTGGCAGCTGTGTCTTTGCCTGTCCGGCCAAACGCAACATTGTCCAGTATGTTAAATACAGCAAAGCCCAGAATGCGGCTGCAAAATTGAAAGAAAAACGAGGTTGAGCATCATGGTTGATACAACAATGAATGATAAAATATTTAATGTTTCGATGTCACCCCATATTCGTGATAACGAATCTATTTCAAAAATAATGTGGACGGTGATGATCGCCCTGACGCCGGCAGCCCTATTTGGCGCCTTCAATTTTGGCTATCGGGTTGTGATGGTGCTGTTAATTGGGATGGGTTCAGCGGTTTTATTTGAATATCTGACTCAGAAAATCAGAAGAAAAACCATCACCATTCGTGACGGCAGCGCCTGTTTAACGGGACTGCTGCTGGCGATGTGTCTGCCGCCGACGATTCCCTTTTATATGCCGGCTGTGGGTTCATTTATTGCTATTGTCATCGCCAAACACGCCATGGGCGGCTTAGGCTTTAATATCTTTAATCCGGCCCATATCGGGCGGGCGGCATTAATGATTTCCTGGCCGGTGGCGATGACAACGTGGAGTAAGATGACCACCGGGGTGGATGTGGTGTCAACGGCGACGCCCCTTAATATTTTAAAACAGCAGGGCTATGAAAAGCTCATCGAAACCTTTGGTTCCGCCCCGGATATGTATCAGGCCCTTTTCCTGGGTACCAGAAACGGGAGCATCGGCGAAACTTCGACGGTATTGCTGCTGCTGGGCGGGTGTTTTTTAATCTATAAAAAATATATTAACTGGCAGCTGCCGGTGGTGATGGTTGGTACGGTGGGGATCCTGACCTGGGTCTTTGGTCCGGCCGGACTCTTTACCGGCGATCCGCTTTTTCACATGATGGCCGGAGGACTGATCATCGGCGCCTTTTTTATGGCCACTGATATGGTCACCATCCCGATTACCATTAAAGGTCAGGTGATTTTTGCTTTAGGGGCGGGGATCCTCACCGTCCTGATTCGATTAAAGGGTGGCTATCCAGAAGGCGTTTGTTATTCGATTTTATTGATGAACAGCATCACACCGCTGATTGACCGATTTGTTCAGCCAGTCCGATTTGGCCTGAGGGGGGAAGTAAAATGACAGAAGAACATGGAAGCAAACACTATTCCATTTTTCAGATTGCCATCAATCTGGCCATCGCCTGTTTTATTTCTGGTGCGATTATCGCGGTGACCTATTTTTTCACTGCCCCGATCACCCGGCAGAATACCGAAAATACTAAAACTGAAATGATGCAGAAGCTGGTGGCAGATTCGGACAAATTTATCCCAGTGGAAGGAAAAACAGATTGGTTTATTGCCAATAAAAACGGCGCGGCGATTGCTTATGTGATTCCGGCAGATACTAAGGGTTATGGTGGCACCATCAAAATGCTGGTGGCGATATCGCCGGAGGGTACCGAAATTGACTATCAGATCTTGTCGGCCAATGAAACCCCGGGGCTTGGCGACAGCGTGGCTAAAGATGAGTTTAAAAAGCAATTCCGCGGTAAAACGGCAGAGGCCATGGTCGTGACCAAAGATCCGACCAATACGGAGAATATCCAGGCCATCACCGGGGCCACCATTTCTTCGCGGGCCGTTACGGCAGGAGTAAAGGCGGCTGAGACAGAGGTCATGGAATATTTGGAGGCACAGAACTAAGATGAAGAATTTATGGGATATCTTTAAAAAAGGCGTGATTGTGGAAAACCCGATATTTGTGCTGGCACTCAGTCTGTGTCCGGCGCTGGCAGTCACCGCCTCGGCGATTACCGCCTTAACAATGGGGCTTTCGGTGATGTTTGTTATCACCGCCAATAATGTGGTGGTGTCATTGACCCGAAAACTGGTCAACCCCAAGGTCCGGGTGCCGGTTTATATTACCTCCATCGCCACCATCGTAACCCTGGTGCAGCTGTTGCTCCAGGCTTTTGCGCCGGAGCTTTACAAGGCCCTGGGAATCTACCTGGCGTTAATCGTGGTGTTTGCCATTATTCTGGCCCGGGCTGAGGTGTTTGCCTCAAAGAACTCGGTGATACCCTCGTTTTTTGACGGCTTGGGAATGGGCGCCGGCTTTACCCTGGCGCTGCTGCTGATTGGCTGTATTCGGGAACTACTGGGAGCCGGATCGATTTTCGGGATCCCGGTTATTGGCGACTGGTATGATCCGGCGTTAATTATGATCTTGCCAGCCGGCGGTTTTATCTTAATCGGCTATCTGGTTGGCGGTTTTAAAATGCTGACCGAATATATGGAAAAAGCAGAAGCAAAAAAGGGTGATGCATAATGGAATATTTTACTTTATTTATCAGTGCGGTGATTGTTAATAATTTCGTCTTAACAAAATTTCTGGGACTATGTATTTTTTTTGGCGTGTCAAAAAACCTGAATGCATCAATTGGCATGGGGATGGCCGTCACTTCGGTAATGACTCTGAGTTCAATGCTGGCCTGGGTGGTTTACAATTTTGTGCTGGAACCGCTAAATATTACCTTTATGACAACGGCGGTGTTTGTATTGCTGATTGCCAGCTTTGTTCAATTGCTGGAAATGATTATTAAAAAACAGGCTCCCGCTCTTTATAACATGTGGGGAATTTATCTGCTGCTGATTGCCACCAACTGTGTTGTTCTGGCAGTACCGCTGCTAAATGCGGAATCCAGCTTTTCGTTCCTAAAAAGCGTGGTTTATGCGGTGGGATCCGGGCTGGGTTTTGCCCTGGCGATTGTTTTAATGGCCAGCCTGAGAGAAAAACTGCGACTGGCCGATGTCCCCAAACCGCTTGAAGGACTGGGCATCGCCTTTATACTAGCAGGGATGCTGGCCCTGGCGTTCACCGGTTTTTCTGGCATGATAACATTGTAGAGGAGTGACAGAGATGGAAACAGCAATAATGGTTGTCATTGTGATGACCGTAATCGGGTTGGTATTTGGTCTGATTTTGGCATTTGCCGACAAAAAATTCTCAATTGAAGTGAATCCGCTGATTCATATTGTCGATGATATTCTGCCCAAGGGGCAGTGTGGTAGCTGTGGTTATGCCGGTTGTATGGCCTATGCCGAGGCCGTGGTCTTAAACCCGGAGGTGGCCCCTAATTTATGTATTCCCGGGAAAAAACCGGTGGCCGATCTGGTGGCCGAATTAACCGGGAAATCGGCTCCGGAAATTGAACCGCGGATTGCCCAGGTACGATGTAAAAATACCATTACCCATGCCATTAAAAAATATAATTATGCCGGCGTGGAAGATTGCATTGCCGCCAGCCTGATTCAGGGCGGCCCAAAGGGCTGTGAGTATGGCTGTGTTGGCTTTGGCACCTGCGTTCATAGTTGTCCTTTTGGAGCCATGGTGCTCGGCGAGGATCATTTGCCGTTGGTTGATGAAAAAAAATGCACCGGCTGCGGGAAGTGTGCTACCGTTTGTCCCAAGGAGATTATTCATATGACTCCCATTGGCGCACCGGTGGCGGTGCTCTGTAATTCCCGGGACAAGGGTGTGATCGCCCGTAAACTGTGTTCAGTGGATTGTCTGGGCTGCGGACTTTGCACAAAAAGCTGTCTGTTTGACGCCATTACGGTTGAAAATAATCTGGCGGTGGTTGATCCGAAAATTTGCATGGCAAAATGCACGAATCCAACCTGTCTGGAAAAATGTCCGACTGGAGCGATTTATGATTTGAAAATGGTGTAAAAGCAGCTCAAGACTTACTTCAATAACGCAAACATAAAAAAAACAGCCGGTCCGAATGACCGCGCTGCTTTTTTATATTAGGAATGAAAAGAAAAAGAGGAGATGTTTATCTCTTGAATTTATCTTAGTTCTTGAACCTTTAGCCAAACTTTGAAAGAGGTTAAGTTTAAGTTAAATTAAGATTTTGTCAGGAGCCAATTCAGTGTTAAATCCCGTTGACAAAAATCAGGCGGTATGATAATCTTTATCACAATTAAAGAGTTGGGGAGCTTATGCATATAGGCTGAGAGGAAGTAAAGCGCTGCTTCGACCCATGCACCTGATACGGATAATGCCGGCGTAGGGAAACCATGTAAATCTACTGTGCATTCGTGCTCAGTTTTTTTTGTTTAAAAACTGGGCACGAGCAAAATTAAAGCAGTGAACTGATTTATTCCGCAAGTGTTTTAAATGTAAGGGGTGCAGTCTTAAAACGAAAGGAATAAAATATGCAAAATGAAAACAAAATGTCAAACCGAAGTCTGAGTCTGTTATGGTTTGGGGCGGCCATTTCCATTGCCGAGGTGATGACGGGAACCCTGATTGCCCCATTGGGACTGAAGGATGGGATGATGGCCATTATCATTGGCCACATCATTGGAACCCTGATTCTTTTTCTGGCCGGGTATATTGGTTCGCAAAGCAAGTTGGCGTCGATTGAGTCGTCCCGGATTTCCTTTGGAAAATACGGATCCTACTTTTTTTCGGTCATGAATATTCTGCAGCTGATCGGGTGGACGGCAGTGATGGTGATTACCGCTTCAAGAGCCATCGACGGGGTAACCCTCAATGTATTTAATTATGAGAATACGATGCTCTGGTGCATCATTATCGGAGTCGTCATTGCCGGTTGGGTTCTGGCGGGATTTAAAAATATCGAAAAGCTCAATTTTGTCGCGGTGGGGCTGCTCTTTATTGGCTCCATTATTTTAAGTTTTCAGATTTTCGGTGGGGTCGCCGGTAGCGCAGTTGTGGAAGGAACGATGACATTTGGGGGCGCGGTCGAGCTCAGTGCCATCATGCCGATATCCTGGTTGCCGCTGATTGCTGATTATACCCGGTTTTCCGAGCGGAAAATGTCAGGAGCCTGGATCAGTTCAATTAGCTACTTTATCGGCAGCTGCTGGATGTATATCATCGGTTTGGGTGCCGCCCTTTATGTCGGTACCACAGATATCTTTGTTTTATTGGCGACCATGGGGCTTGGGGTAGTGGCTTTGATTATCATTCTTTTTTCCACCGTCACGACGGCCTTTCTGGATGTTTATTCGGCCGGAATCAGCTTTATCAACATAACCTCAAAGGTCAAAGAAAAAACTGTGGTTCTGGCAACCTGTGTGATCGGGGTGATTCTGGCGATTATCACCCCGATTGAGCAATATCAGGATTTTTTATATTTGATTGGTTCGGTGTTTGTGCCACTGTTTGCGATTCTATTGACGGATTATTTTATCTTTAAACAGGTCAGTACCGATGAAAATAAGTTAATTGATCTAAAAAATGCCATTATCTGGATTGCCGGCGTATTTATTTATCGCTACCTGATGGGATTTGACTTTCCCATTGGGGTTACCCTACCGGCAATGGTTCTGATTGCCATCTTGTGCATATTAGTAGAAAAAGGGAGAGTATTATGTTTGAAAAAATCTTAGCAAATATCAGTAATCAGCCGCCGTTGGTCCATTCCATCACCAACTATGTAACAGTGAACGACTGTGCCAATATCGTGCTGGCCTGCGGTGGGGCACCGATTATGGCCGATGATATCAATGAGGTGGAAGAAATTATTGCCATTTGTAATGCCCTCGTCATCAATATCGGAACCCTTAACGAACGGACGGTGGCAGCGATGATTAAGGCCGGGAAAAAAGCCAACAGTCTCGGTCGGCCGGTGATTCTCGATCCGGTCGGGGCCGGTGCCTCGACCCTACGGACGGACACCGTTTTTAAGCTGTTAAAAGAAGTACAGTTCAGCGTGATCCGCGGTAATGTCTCAGAAATCAAGACCATTGATCAGGGCAGCGGCACCACCAAAGGGGTCGATGCTGATATCAGTGATGCAGTGAACGAAGAAAATCTTGATCAGATGGTTGTCTTTGCCAAAGCGCTCAGCGCCAAAACCGGTGCTGTCATTGCCATTACCGGTGCCATCGATATTGTCGCCGACAGCCAGAAAGCGTTAGTAATTCGTAACGGCCACCCGATGATGTCGCGAATTACCGGCACCGGCTGCATGCTGACCACGGTCATTGGCAGTTATTGCGGGGCCAATCCCGGGGAGTTGCTGCTGGCTACCGCTGCCGCCGTCAGTTGTCTGGGCTTGTGCGGGGAGCTGGCTTTTGCCAAGGTTCAGGCTCATGAAGCCGGAACGGCATCTTTTCGCACCTACCTCATTGATGCCATGAGTCAGATGGATAGCCAAACATTGGAAGGAGGGACGAAGGTTGAAACTCGATAAGCAGACGATGCTGCTCTATGCGGTTACCGACCGTAGCTGGTTGGGCGACCGGAGCCTGGCTGATCAGGTCGAAGACACCCTAAAAGGCGGCGCGACCTTTATCCAGCTGCGGGAAAAGGACCTGAATTTTGATGACTTTGTCAAGGAAGCCCGGGCGATCAAGAAATTAACCGATGCCTACAAGATCCCTTTTGTCATTAATGACGCTATCGAAGTGGCCCTGGCAGTTGACGCCGATGGGGTTCATGTCGGTCAGGACGATATGGATGCCGGGGAATTGCGAAAACGGATCGGTGATAAAATCATCGGCGTTTCCGCTGATACGGTAGAATTGGCACAAAAAGCTGAAGCGGACGGTGCCGACTATATTGGGGTGGGGGCCATCTACGCCACCGCCACCAAAACCGAGGCGGAGGTAGTGGCTTTTGAAACAATTGCGGCAATCTGTCAGGCGGTATCAATTCCGGTGGTGGCTATCGGCGGTCTGAACGAAACCAATATTCACACTTTAACAGGAACCGGAGTGGATGGGGTAGCACTGGTATCAGCTATCTTTGCGAAAGCGGATATCATCAGTGCGACCCAAGAACTGAGATCTTTATCCGAGGCGATGACAAGGCCATGAACCAGGCAGTTATGAATGTGGAGGGAATGATCTTTGATCTGGACGGCACTCTGATTGACTCGATGCCGGCCTGGGAAAATATCGGTAGTGATTTTTTAATAAAATACGGGATTAATCCTCCCGATGATTTAAATGAGACCATTAAAACCATGAGTTTTGCTGAATCGGCCCGTTATTTTATCGAGTTTTACGGGGTGGCTATGACGGAAGCACAGGTCGGTGATGAAATCAACGGCATGATCCGGGAAAACTACGCCAAACATATCGCGCTAAAACCCTTTGTCAAGGAAACCCTGGATCAGTATTTCAACCAGGGCATAAAAATGGCCATCTTAACCGCTACCCACAAGACCCTGACCGAATTGGTGTTGCGGCGGTTTGGACTGCAGGATCATTTTCAGTTTATCCTCACATCCGGGATGACCGGTTTGTCCAAAAGTCAGCCGGATATTTATCATCAGGCGGTGGCACAGCTGGAATTGCCGGCACCGCAGATTGCCATATTTGAAGATGCCTTATATTGCATCCAGGCCGCCAGAGAGTCCGGCTGTCATATCATCGGCGTTTTTGATGAAGCCTCAAAAAATGATTGGGAAGCGATCAAGAACAGTTCAGATTACGCCATTATGAGCTTTAAGGAGTTGCTACAATGAAAAAGGTCTTATCGATAGCCGGGTCGGATTCCAGCGGCGGAGCTGGCATCCAGGCCGATATTAAAACCATGATCGCCCACGGTAGCTATGCGATGACGGTGATCACCGTTTTAACGGCCCAAAACACGACCGGGGTTTATGGGATTTCTGAAGTTGCACCGGAATTTGTGGAAAATCAGATCGATTGCGTTTTTACCGATATTTTTCCCGATGCGGTTAAAATCGGCATGGTCTACAGTGCTGAGATTATCGGCAGCATTGCCAAAAAACTAAAACAGCACCAGGCCAAAAACATTGTCCTGGATCCGGTGATGGTGGCCACCAGCGGTGGCCGACTATTGAGTGACGACAGCATTGAAAGTTTAAAAACAGAGCTGATGCCACTGGCAGATTTGATCACCCCCAATATTCCCGAGGCCGAATGTCTGTGCGGATTTGGCATTCATTCCCGGTTGGATATGATCAGAGCCGCCAAAAAAATCGCTGAAACCTATGCCGGAAGCATTCTGGTTAAGGGCGGGCACCTGTTCGAAAGCGCCGATGATTTTCTGCTGATTCAAGATCACAAGGGCAGCGAAGAAGTCTGGTTTCCCGGCGTGAAAATTGATAATCCCAATACTCATGGCACCGGCTGCACCCTTTCCTCGGCGATTGCCTGCAATCTTGCCGCTGGGCATAAGATCAAAACGGCCGTAAAAAACGCCAAAGATTACGTGTCCGGAGCGTTGTCAGCCAATCTGGATCTGGGACATGGTAGCGGGCCTCTGGATCATGGGTTTCAATTGAACCGAGGATAAGAAAAAAACCAAAAAGGTATCGTCATACCAATCAGCAACGCAGATTAAAAAAGCCAATGGTTCCCCATCAGTATGTTTTGAAAGATGGGTAATACTTGGCTTTTTAAGATGGGGGCCATTCTTTTTGCAGCACTTTTTCAACAAAGAGCCGGGCCAGATTCTCATCAAATTGAAGGCCGGAGCATGTTTTAATCTCGGTAATCGCTTCGGTTTCGCTCAAGGCCCGGCAGAAAGGGCGTTCGGTGGTCATCGTGCAATAGGCATCGGCAATGGCAATAATCCGCCCCTGCAGGGATATTTCATCAGCTTTCAGGCCTTTGGGATAGCCACGCCCATCCCAGCGTTCATGGTGTTCGAGAACAAATTTGGCAATTTCCGCCAGTTCATTGACGGAGCGGAGAATATGGTAACCGATTTCGGGATGACGTTTGATTTCTGCCCATTCGGCTTCGCTTAATTGTTCAGATTTGGCTAAAATCGCTTCGTCAATGGCAATTTCGCCAATGTCATGCCGTAAACCGGCCAGACCGAGCTGGTTGATGGCTTCAGTTTCGAAACCCAGTTCCCGGGCGATGGCCTGGCAGTATTCACTGACTGATTGGGAATGAATCACCTCCAGGTGGTTTCGTTCATATATGGAATTGACGATCAAGTCAATGGTGGCTCTTTTAATACTGGGACTGATGGTTAGTTTATGCTGATACATGGCATCTTCGGCCCGTTTAAAAACATCGTTGAGGTCATCCTGGGGATCTTTTTTGAGGGCAAAACCCATCGAAACCGATAAAATAGTGTGGTCAATCCGAACATTGGAGATGGCGGTATTGAGCCGCTTAACAATGCTTTCCACACTTTTCTGATTAGTTTGTGAAAATAATACGACAAACTCATCGCCGCCGACCCGGGAAACAATTTCATCATGGCGGCATTCGTTTTTCAGGATTTCAGCAAATTCTTTTAAGATCCTGTCTCCCATTTGGTGGCCGTAGGCATCATTAATCAGCTTGAGTCCGTTAACATCTGCCATAAGCAGGGCAATCGGAAGGTTACGCGGGGTGTCAAGACGGTGGAGCTCTTCTTCATAAAAACGGCGGTTGTAAAGTCCGGTTAATTGATCATGATAGCTTAAGTAAAGAACCGCTTCTTCGTTCCTCTTTCGGTCCGTAATATCATGAATGATACTGATGACATGAGGGGTAGTGTTCAATGAGATAATTTTTGCCGAAACTGAACAAATGCGGATATCATTATTCTTATTTCGGAACTTTAATTCGAAATCATCAACTGACTGGTTGGTGGTGATCTCATTCAAAAGCTTTTCCCGATCTGTTGGATTTTCATAAATATTTAGGTCCAACAGGCTTTTATTAAGAACTTCTTCCCGGGAGAACCCGGTAAAATTTAAAAAACCGAGGTTGAAATTCACAATTTTACTATCCGGCAGGGTTGTGATCAGGCTGGCATCGGGACTGAGATTAAAGATCTGTTCAAACTGTTCTTTAGCAGTGCGGATATCAGAACTCACCCGTTCATTAACCATCATAACAAAGGTAAAGGTCACAATAATATTGACAATGAAAGCTCCGGTAAAAGAAAGTACCTGAAAAAGTGCCGGAGCCAGAGCATTGGCTATGGGAGGGGAGAATAAGGCATAAAAAGCTCTCAGAATAGAAAAAATACTGGCCGAAGCGAATATCAAAAAAAGAATTGGGATTTGTCGCATAAAAAGAGAATTGCTCTTTTTACGAAGTGTACCGGCGACTAAAAGGGCAATTAATCCAAAGGAAAGATAAACAAAAAAAATACGAAGCGAAATAGAGTCAAAAATTAACTGGAAATAGATCACGGTCACGAGACAAGATCCGAAAATGAGTGGCGGAAACCACTTGTTTTCGGGCAGCTCTAAAAAGCGGACCAAACCCATATACTGAAAAATCAACGCCAGCAGTAGCAGCGCATTCCCGAGTACAACGGTGATCAGACCATTGGCATTGCTGTCCTGGAACATAATGAAAAGAAACCCCAGGGCATAAAATGAGCAGCTGACTCCAAAGTGATCAACACCGGGATATTTGGAAGCCAGGAGAAGTATGAAAATGGCCTGAAAAATACTGGAAAGGACTAAAATCAGGGCAATTGTAGCAAGATCGATGTTCATGGTGGCCTCTCATAGGGTGACACTAAATAACATGCAAAAAAATTGGTGCCCGCATTTTGATAAAAGATAAGCTATGGTTATTATATCCCGATTTGTGAAAAAGAAACACGAATTACAAAAAAGACCAATATGAAAATGATTTCCAAATTACTTTGACAGATCAGTAGTTTTGATGTAATATGAAAATGATTTTCAAATTCATTTTACGAGGGAACCATGGGAAAACCGTCTTACTACAAAACAAAACAACAGGATACAATCCTGAAATATTTAATTTCCAAAAAAAATCAGCATATTACGGTCACTATGATTGCTGAATTTCTGGAAAAGCAGGGCACACCAGTGGGGGTGACCACCATTTATCGACATCTCGATAAGCTGGTAGAGCAGGGCGAGCTGCAGAAATATATCATCAATGGGGTAACCAGTGCCTGCTTTCAGTATATCGGGGAGGAAGCCCATTGCCATGAGCATTTTCATCTGAAATGTGAGAATTGCGGAACCCTGATTCATCTGGAATGTGGCTATATGAAGGATCTGTACACCCATGTGTTGAATCACCACGCCTTTGACATTAATACATTTAAAACCGTTTTTTATGGATTATGTAAAAGCTGTTCAGATAAAGAAAACAATCAGGAGGCATTGTGATGAAAAAGATAGTAGTTGTGTCAGTAGTGCTGCTGATTTTGGTGCTGGGAATAACCGGCTGTTCCCCAAATACGGCGGCCAAAAACTCCGATAACCCGGAAAAGATTAGCATTGTCACGACCATTTTTCCCGTCTATGATTTTGCCAGAGCCATTGCCGGGGATCAGGCCGAGTTGACGATGCTGGTAAAGCCAGCCGCCGAAGTCCATTCCTACGATCCCTCCCCGGCCGATATTATCAAAATCCAGGAGGCTGATGTGTTTATCTACATTGGCGGGGAAAATGATGCCTGGGTCAGTACCATCCTGGAGTCCATGGATACCAGTAATAAAAGCATTATCCGATTAATGGATGCGGTAAAACCGGTGGTAGAGGAAACCGTGGAAGGGATGGAAGCCGAAGAAGAGCCAGTGGCGGCTGAAAGCACGCCAACAGAAAGCGAACCGGTAGCGGCAGAAATTGAGTATGACGAACATATCTGGACATCGCCTAAAAATGCCATCCTGATGGTTAATGAAATTGCCGCGGCATTGGCCAAAGTAGATGCTCAAAATGCCGATACCTATGCCAACAACGCCGCCGAATATACAGCTCAGATCCAGGTCGTAGATGATGAAATTGCCGGGATTGTGGCAGCATCGCCCAATAAGCTGCTGGTTTTTGGTGATCGCTTTCCGTTTCGATACTTTGTTGATGAGTTTGGGCTGGAATATAAAGCCGCATTTCCGGGCTGCAGTACCGATACCGAGGCCAGTGCCGGAACCCTGGCTTATCTGATGAACACCATTCAGGAAAAAAACATCAAATATGTCTATTATCTTGAGCTCAGCAATCAGAACATTGCCAGAGCCATCAGTGAACAAACCGGAGCCCAGCTGCTGCTGCTTCATTCGGCCCATAATGTGACAAAGGACGATTTTGAGACCGGCGTAACCTACGTTTCAATTATGCAGCAAAATGCCGAAAATCTGCGAAAGGGGCTGGCCAACCAATGAAACTAATTTCTTGTGAAGGGGTTACAATCGGATATGACGGACAACGGGCCGTGAACAACGTCAGTTTTGATCTGGAGCAGGGTGACTATCTGTGTGTGGTGGGCGAAAATGGTTCCGGGAAAAGCACCCTGATAAAGGGCCTTTTGGGACTGATTAAACCCCAGGAAGGTAAGATTACCTTTGCCGCCATCAATCAAAATGAAATTGGCTATCTGCCCCAACAGACGGTGATTCAGCGGGATTTTCCAGCCAGTGTTACCGAAGTGGTGATCTCCGGTTGTCTCAATCGCCGGGGGCTGTTGCCCTTTTACTCCCGGGCGGAAAAAGATCGAGCCGCGGATAAGATGAAGCAGCTTAATATCACCGATATCAAAAAGAAATCCTATCGGGACTTATCAGGTGGCCAGCAGCAGCGCGTACTGCTGGCCCGGGCGCTTTGTGCCACCGAAAAACTGCTGCTGCTGGATGAACCGGTGGCAGGTCTGGACCCGATGATGACGGCCGATTTGTATCAACTGGTAGCAAAACTCAATCAAACTCAGGGGATTACCGTAATGATGGTTTCTCATGATATCGACAGTGCGATCAAGTATGGTAACAAAATTCTTCATATGAAAACCGAAACGGCCTTTTTCGGTTCAACCGAGGACTATTTGAAAACGGAGATGTGTCAGCGAATGATGGGGGATCCAAAACATGATTGAGTTGCTGACTGAACTAATGTCTTACGCCTTTGTGGTGAGAGCCCTCATTGTCGGAGTTCTGGTATCTCTGTGTGCCGCTCTTTTGGGTGTGAGCCTGGTGTTGAAACGCTATTCGATGATCGGGGATGGCTTATCCCATGTAGGGTTTGGGGCCCTGGCGCTGGCCATGGCGTTAAACCTGTCACCGCTGGAAGTGGCCATTCCGGTGGTGGCTGTGGCCGCATTTGTGTTGTTACGGATCAGCGAAAACAGCCGGATCAAGGGGGATGCCGCCATTGCCCTGATTTCCAGCAGTTCGCTGGCGATTGGCGTGATTATCATTTCTTACACATCGGGGATGAATGCCGATACCAGCAATTATATGTTTGGCAGCATTCTGGCCATGAGTGAAAGCGACGTGTTTCTCAGTGTCGGGGTTTCCGTTGTGGTGATTTTGCTGTATGTGCTGTTTTACAACAAGATTTTCGCTGTCACCTTCGACGAAAGTTTTACCCGGGCGACCGGTACCAATGCCGGCCGTTATAATACCCTGATTGCCCTTTTAACGGCGATGACCATTGTGGTGGGGATGCGGATGATGGGAGCGCTGCTGATTTCCAGTCTGATTATTTTCCCTGCCCTGACGTCGATGCGCTTGTTCAAAACCTTTAAGCAGGTGGTGATCAGTTCGGCCATTTTATCGGTGATCTGCTTTGTAGCCGGAATTGTCCTGTCCTTCATTTTCTCCTTTCCCACCGGAGCCAGTGTGGTGGTTATTAATCTGCTGATGTTTGCCATTTTCTCAGCCATTGGGCTGGTCAAGAAAAATATCTAGAGCGGCTTGCTGTTATGGTGAAATAAGGTCACAACAGTAAAACTCAGAAGCGGAGGTTCAGTAATTCATGAAGAAAAATACTGCGGTAATGTATGCAATCTTGGCAGCCCTGCTGTTTGGGATTAATGCGCCCTTTTCCAAGCTGCTGCTCAACGAAATCCACCCTTTGTTTCTGGCGGCATTGTTATATCTGGGCGCGGGGCTGGGCATGACCGTGCTGACGGTTTTAAATAAGACCCGTCGAACCGTGTCCAAAGAAGCCAGACTGACCAAAAAAGAAATGCCCTCGGTTATACTGATGATTTTATTGGATATCGCAGCACCAATTTTGCTATTGCTGGGAATCAGTCTGACTAATTCCAGCACCGCCGCCCTGCTAGGCAATTTTGAGATTGCGGCAACCTCAATAATCGCCATGATTTTTTTTAAAGAAGCAATTGGCAAACGGATGTGGATGGCGATTGCCTTTATTTCCTTGGCCAGTATCTTGCTGACCATTACCGATGCGGCAGCGATTAATTTATCAATCGGGGCGGTTTTTGTGATGCTTTCCTGTGTTTGCTGGGGCTTGGAGAATAACTGTACCCGGAATTTATCGATCAAAGATCCGGTTCAGGTGGTCATTCTGAAAGGTTTTGGATCGGGACTGGGAGCCTTGCTGATTGCTTTGATCTGGGGCAACCTGTCCGGCTCGCTGATTTATATTATGCTGGCCATGTTCTTAGGCTTTGTGGCCTATGGCCTGAGCATTTTTTTCTATGTCAAAGCCCAGCGGGGACTGGGGGCCGCCCGAACCAGTGCCTATTACGCGGCGGCCCCTTTTATGGGCGTTCTGATATCATGGCTGGTACTCAAGGAGCCCATCACTTTTTCATTTTTAATGGTTCTGGTCATTATGGTTCTGGGAACCTGGCTGGCGCTATCGGAAAATCACGAGCATGACCATAGCCATGATGAGGAGACCCACGACCACAGCCATAACCACGATGACGAACACCATCTCCATGCGGATCATCCGCCGGTTACCGGCGATCATTGCCATGAACATACCCACAAAAATACGGTTCACAGTCATTGTCATCTGCCGGACGTTCACCATCGGCATATGCATTGAGACTCGGGATGATTGTGGCTTATAAAAAAGAACTTAGTCGCGCTGTTTCTAACAGCGCGACTAAGTTCTTTTTGTAATCATCCATGGATAAAAAAAAACGAGATTAGACAACCTGAAAATAAGGTTTGATTTCAAAAGGGATCAATTGTAAAACCCGTTTGCTTTCTTCAATGATCTCATCAATTCGGCTTTCTTCAATATGCATCAGAACAAAATGAAGGCTGGTCAGGTAATCCAGACATTCTTCCTGGGAACAGTCAAACTCACCATTGGCATAGGCTAATTTAACCGATAATGAGGAAGCCATGGCAGATCGCGCAATCATGGATATTTCATCAGGGCATCGTTTCAGTTTTAATTTGTATCGTCGGTCATGGATTTTATAAAGATGAACAACACTTGGGGAAAAGGTATCTTCATGCTTTTCATCAGCATGTTCTTTAATAAAACGCATGACATTGGGATCGCATAAGTGCAGCATGTCATATAAACGGATTTCCACTGCGGTACTCACTTGTAAGTCAGCCGGATTGCCTCTGAAATACTCTAAATATAGTCTAAAAGCAACCCTGTTCTTATGTTCGACCAGAAATTTCTCAGTTACTTCCCGGGCCAAATTAGATTTTGATTTAAAATAATAAGTAATCAAAGGTTTGGTAATCTCACAGACAGCGGCAATTTGATCTAAATAGGTATTTTTATAACCTTGCTCGTAAAAAAGTTTTGTGGCTACCAGGATAATATTTTCTTTCTGATTTTTCATATCTGTCTCTTTTCGTTTTCGATGCTGTTATTGTATCGTTTAATCTTCTCGATATCAAGGCAAAACATGGAATCTGAAGATAATTATTTTACCGGTAAAATAATTATTGACAATTCGTAAAAATAGGACTATACTGCAATTACTTTACCGGTAAAATACTTAACCGGTTCAGGAACTCCGGTGCTGGTAAGAATGCTGGCTATTGATCAGGGTAGTCGGAAAATAATGACAGCGTTGCCAGTTAATTAGTGTAAACGATAATCATATCAGGTGATTAAGAATCAGTAAAATCAAAAGTAGCATTTAAACGAAGAATCGTTTCAAATATAAACAAGATCGAAAAGGAGAAAGAAAATGATTATTATTGGCGAAAAGATTAACGGGGCGATTCCCTCAACCGGGAAGGCCATTGCGGCAAAGGATGCCGAATTTATCCGGAACCTGGCCATTAAACAGGCCGAAGCCGGGGCGAATTTCATCGACGTCTGTGCTTCAGTGGATGATGACATCGAACTGGAAACGATGAAATGGTTGATTGACATTGTTCAGGATGCCACCGATGTGCCCATTGCGGTGGACAGCCCCAATGTTTATACCTGTATTGAATCGATGAAATACTGCCACAAACCAGGACTGTTTAACTCGGTATCGCTGGAAGGCGGTAAGGTTGATGAGGCTTTCAAAGTACTGGCCGACACCAAATGGGAATGTGTTGCCTTATTAAACAGTGACAAGGGTATCCCTAAAACCGCCAAAGATCGTCTGGACGTTTTCACCGATCTGATGGCAAAATGTAAAGAATACAAGATCGACCCCTCCCGCATGCATATTGATCCCTTGATTGAAATGCTTTGTACCTCTGAAGACGGCATTGCCATGGTGACTGAAGTCATCCGGGAAATTAAAAAACAATATCCAACCATTCATGTCACCGGCGCCGTCAGCAATATTTCATTCAACCTGCCAGCCCGCCGGATTGCCAATCAGGCCTTTGCCGTTTTGGCCATGAGTGCCGGCATGGACAGCTTTATTCTCGATCCCCTGAACAAGGATATGATGGGGATGCTGTTCGCCACCGAGGCGATGATGGGCGAGGATGAATACTGCATGGAATATATTGGCGCTTTCCGGGAAGGCATTTTCGTAAAATAACAGTCAGCAACAACCGGTTACAACAAAACCCGGCACCCACACAGGTTCCGGTTGGTTAAATAAAATTTTAAATTCAAATCAAGGAGAAATTAAGATGTCAAAAATTGAAGATGTAAAAGTATTGGTCGAAACGGGTAAATCAAAGAAGGTTGCCGCAGCTGTTCAGGAAGCGCTGGATGCCGGCGATAAAGCCCAGGATATTCTGGATGCGATGATCGCTTCCATGGGCGTGGTTGGGGATAAATTTTCTTCTGGCGAAATCTTCGTTCCAGAAATGCTGATTGCCGCTAAAGCGATGTCAAAAGGGGTTGAAATCTTAAAACCAGTGATGGCCGGCGACGGCTCCAGCTCACTGGGGACCTGTATCATGGGAACCGTGGCCGGAGACCTTCACGATATCGGTAAAAACCTGGTAGTCATGATGCTTGAAAGCGCTGGCTTTGATATGGTCGACCTGGGCGTTGACGTACCGGCAGAACGATTTGTGGAAGCCGTAAAAGAAAATAATAACGTGGTTCTGGTTGCTTGTTCCGGTCTATTGACAACGACCATGCCGGCTTTAAAAGAAGCGGTTCAAACCATTAAAGCAGCCTACCCAGATATGAAAGTCATTGTTGGTGGTGCTCCGGTTACTCAGGAATACGCCAACGAAATCGGTGCTGATGGTTATGCCCCAGACGCTGGCAGCTCAGCATCAAAAGCCAAAGAACTGATTGGCGCTTAAGCCCTAATTATCCCAAATAAAGCATATGAAGGAGAAATAATGTTAACAATTAGAGAAAATTTGCTGGAAACAATGAAGGGTGGCAATCCGGATCGTTTTGTCAAACAATATGAATTTATTGATTTGATCATGGAAGTGCCACTGGGTGTGGAATTCAATTATGGCCAGACCTGGAAAGACCATTGGGGTATTACCTGGCAATGGCCGGAAGGACAACTGGGAATGTTCCCGGTTCATCATGATGGCCTGGCTGTGATTCAGGATATTACCGAATGGAAAAAAACTGTTGTCAAACCAGCCATCGAAACATCCGATGAAGCCTGGGCACCAGCGCTGGCCCACGCCAATGCCGTTGACCGCAAGGAAAAGTTTGCCACTGTTTTCTATGCCCCTGGTATCTTCGAAATGACCCACCATTTAATGGGAATGGAAAATGCCCTGATGGCTCTTTACGAAGAACCGGAAGCGATGCAGGAACTGATTGATTACCTGACCGAATATGAACTGGATTTTGCGGCCGTCATGGTTGATAAACTCCATCCCGAAGCGATCTTACATCATGATGACTGGGGTAGCCAGATTTCATCCTTTGTTTCACCAGATATGTTTGAAGAATTTTTTCTGCCAGCTTATAAAAAAATATATAAATTCTATAAAGACAATGGCGTGGAACTGATCATCCACCATAGTGACTCTTATGCCGCTAATTTAGTGCCTTATATGATCGAAGCCGGCATTGATATCTGGCAAGGGGTTATGAACACCAATAATATTCCTGAGTTGGTTGAAAAGTACGGCGACAAGATCACCTTCATGGGCGGCCTTCACAGTGGTACCGTGGATTATCCCGGTTGGGAAAAAGAAGTGGTTAAAAAACAAGTTGAAGAAACCTGTAAAGCCAATGGCCGCAAATACTTCATTCCTTGCCAGACATCCGGTCTGCCAATTGAAAATTTTGAGGGTGTTATTGCTTATATTGATGAATGCATCGATGAAATGAGTAAAGAACTGTTTTAATCTTCAAAGTTATTACGGCAAAACCTGTATCGCCATCAAGCGACACAGGTTTTTGCTTTTTGTTGAACTAAACTTAAAAAATACTGATGCACAGTGCGATCCACGGTCAGCTCCGGGTGAAACGAAGTCACTACCATGCTCACCTGTCGGGCGGCCACAATATGATTGTCAACCCGAGCCAGAATTTCCACGCCGGCGCCTACACTTTTGATATAGGGTGCCCTGATAAAAACCATCGGGATTGTTCCGCAGGCATCAAATTCAGCCGCGGTCTGAAAGCTGCCAAGCTGGCGGCCATAGGCGTTTCTGCGGGCTACCATATTCATCGTGCCAAAATGAATGGTATCATCTTCAGCAATTTTACCCGCCAGTAGAATCAGTCCGGCGCAGGTGCCCAGCACCGGCAGGCCCGCGTCAATGAGGTCTTTCAGGGGTTCAAAAAGCTCCAGCTCCCGCAACAGCTTGCCGATAACGGTGCTTTCACCCCCGGGGAGAACCAGACCATCCAGGGAATGGTTGGTCAGATCTGCGGGTTTTCTAATTTCGATGCAGTGAACACCCAATTGCTCCAAAGCAGTGATATGTTCGGAAAAAGCGCCCTGGACTGCTAATACACCAATGGTTGTCGCCATTAGATGCCTCGTTGCGCCATCAATAAGTCGATTTCCTGCTCGTTGATACCCACCATGGCTTCGCCCAGATCTTCGGAGAGTTCAGCCAGCAGTTTGGCATCATTATAATTGGTCACCGCTTTGACAATGGCTTGGGCCCGTTTGGCCGGATTGCCAGATTTGAAGATGCCGGAGCCGACAAAGACTCCTTCAGCCCCCAGCTGCATCATCAGAGCGGCATCAGCCGGGGTGGCGATGCCGCCGGCAGCAAAGTTCACTACTGGCAGTTTGCCGGTTTCATTGACCAGCTGAACCAGCTCATAAGGCACCTGCAGATCCTTGGCCACCTGGAAGAGTTCATCCTCTCTGGTGTTTTGAATCGTGCGGATCTGCTGATTGATCAGGCGCATATGGCGAACGGCCTGAACCACGTCGCCAGTGCCCGGTTCACCCTTGGTGCGAATCATCGAAGCGCCTTCGCTGATCCGTCGCAGGGCTTCGCCCAGATCTTTGGCGCCGCAGACAAAGGGAACCGAGAAATTGGTTTTGTCGATGTGATAGGTATCATCGGCTGGCGACAGCACTTCGCTTTCGTCGATATAATCAATTTCGATGGCTTCCAGGATCTGGGCTTCGGCAAAGTGACCGATCCGTACCTTGGCCATTACCGGAATGGAAACCGCGGCCTGAATACTCTTGATCATTTTGGGATCACTCATCCGCGAAACCCCGCCGGCCGACCGGATATCAGCGGGAATCCGTTCCAATGCCATCACGGCACAGGCGCCGGCTTCCTGGGCAATGCGGGCCTGCTCGGCCGTGGTAACATCCATAATCACCCCGCCTTTTAACATCTGGGCCAGGTTTTTGTTTAGTTCATAGCGATTATTCATTTAAGTATCTCCTCGGTTTGATTTTTAGTTCTTCAATGTGGCTTGCTTATTGTAATACAGTTCTGATATTGCTAAAAGTATCAATAAATATAAAAGTGATAGGATCAGAATGAAAATGCGGAAAATTGATTGGCAAGACAGTATCGTGGGTATACTGAAATAGAAAGAAGTTTTGCTGTGGCAAATTGCGGAAAAAATAATAAAAAAGAGGGTGATTGATGATGCAGCAGGCAGATTATGAAGCGCTGGCAAAAGGCTTAGAAAAACCCATCGAAAACTTATCCGTTGCTGATGTTTATATCGAGCTGAAAACAAGTGCGGAAGGTCTGACGTCTAAGGAAGCGGCAGCACGATTGGCGCATTTTGGTGAGAACAGTATTCAAAAAAAGAAGGGTAAACCACTGATCTGGAAATTTCTGGCCAATTTTACCCACCTGATGGCCATTCTCTTATGGATTGGCGGCGTGGTTGCCCTGATTGCCCAGCTGCCCCAACTGGCCATTGCCATTTGGCTGGTCAATGTCATTAATGGACTATTCAGTTTCTGGCAGGAGTTTCAGGCCGAAAAAGCAATCGAAGCCCTGGGCCAGCTGCTGCCGACCTATGCCCGGGTGATCCGGGATGGACAGGAAGTCAAAATTCTGGCCGAGGAACTGGTGCCGGGGGATCTGATTATTCTGGCCGAGGGCGACCGGATTTCGGCTGACAGCCGCCTGGTTGAGGACAATGATTTCCGAGCCGATCAGTCCATCCTGACCGGGGAATCCCATCCGGCTCATAAAACAAAAGATGTTGGTCATCGTACTGACCTGGGACGTTCGGAACAGCCCAATCTGATTTTTGCCGGAACCAATGCGGCTTCAGGCGCCTGTAAGGCGGTAGTATTTGCCACCGGCATGAATACCGAGTTTGGCAAAATTGCCGATCTGACCCAGAACATGGTGGAAGCACCCAGTCCGCTGCAGCTTGAAATGGGACGGATTACCCGACTGGTTTCAGCCATGGCGATCAGCATGGGGGTCCTGTTTTTTGCCTTGGCGGTACTGCTTGCTCATGTCAATATTACTGAAAGTTTTATTTTCGCGATGGGGATGATTGTGGCCTTTATCCCCGAGGGCTTATTGCCAACAGTGACCTTATCCCTGGCTATGGGGGTCAAGCGGATGGCCAAACGCAATGCCTTAATCAAACGCTTATCGGCGGTCGAAACCTTGGGTTGTACCACGGTTATCTGCACCGATAAAACCGGAACCCTGACCCAGAATGAAATGACTGTCAGCGACTGCTGGATGGTCGATCAGCAGATTAAGGTAACCGGGGTTGGTTATGCCCCAGAGGGAGAAATGCGATCAGGTGAGACCGCCATTACGCTGGCCGAAAACAGTGATATGCGTACATTGTTGCTGGCCGCCAGCCTTTGCAATAATTCCCGGTTGTTGCCGCCATCGCCGGAAATAAACCATTGGAATATTCTGGGGGATCCCACCGAGGCGGCCCTGGTGGTAGCTGCCCGGAAGGGTAAAATTGATCTGGACGCGGAGCTTTCCCACAGTCCCCGGCTGCGGGAACTGCCATTTGAGTCCCATCGCAAGCGGATGAGTACGATTCATCAGGTATCCAGTGACATCTCGGATCTGGAAAAGCTGGCCTATATCAAGGGAGCGCCCAAAGAGGTGCTGGATTTGTGTACTCATTATCTCAAAGATGGTGAAGACGTGGCGATGGATGAGGATACCCGGAAAAAGGTGATGGCGGCCAATGACGACTATGCCCGCAAAGGACTCCGGGTTTTGGCAGTAGCGATGCGGGTTCTCACCAAAGACATGGGTTTACCTGAGCGCCTCAGCGATTACACAGCAGAGCGTATTGAAAATAACATGACCTTTTTAGGTCTCACGGTCATGGCGGATCCACCTCGGTTGGAAGTAGCAGCGGCAGTTGAAAAATGCCATCAGGCCGGGATAAAAATTATTATGATTACCGGTGATTATGGCTTAACGGCTGAAAGCATTGCCCGGCGGATCGGCATTATCCATAGCCCGCAGCCCCGGATTGTCACTGGCGTTGAGCTGGATGAAATCAATGACGAGGATCTGAAAAAAGCGCTAACCGGAGAGATTGTTTTTGCCCGGGTAGCGCCGGAACAAAAACTGCGGGTGGTCACCGCCCTTCAGGAGATGGGCAATGTGGTGGCGGTCACCGGTGATGGCGTCAATGATTCACCGGCTCTTAAAAAGGCTGACATCGGCATTGCCATGGGGATTTCCGGAACAGATGTGGCCAAGGAAGCCGCCGATATGATTCTCACCGACGACAATTTTGCCTCCATCGTCAACGCCGTCGAAGAAGGCCGGGGCGTATACAACAATATCCGTAAGTTTGCCACCTATATTTTAAACAGCAATGTCCCTGAGGCTGTGCCTTTTATTGTGTTTTTATTCGCCAAAGGCCAGATTCCTTTGCCGCTGACGGTAATGCAGATTCTGGCGGTGGATCTGGGCACCGATATGATCCCGGCCATCGCCTTGGGGGTTGAACTGCCAGAAGAAGGGGTAATGCAGCGTCCGCCAAGATCGCAGCAGGAACATTTGCTCAATCGGCCCCTGCTGATTCGCGCCTTTCTGTTCTACGGGATCATGGAATCGGCCATTGCGATGTCGGCCTTTTTCTTCTTGTATTGGCAAAACGGCTGGCCGGGGATACCGATGGCAGACTCGGGCGAGATTTATCGGATGGCCACGACCATGACGTTGGGAGCGATTGTCGTTACCCAAATCGGGATTGTCTTTAATTGTCGAACCGAACGGGCTTCGGTGTTTAAGGTGGGGCTGTTCAGCAACCATATGATCTTAATCGGGATTGTCTGTGAACTAACGGTCTTTAGTATTCTGATCTACACCCCATTTTTGCACGAGATCTTTAATACCGCCCCAATCGGGTTGATTGAATGGGCCTATCTGTTTATGTGGGTGCCGGTGGTGATTTTTATCGACGAACTGCGGAAGGCCTTTCTGCGAAATTGGGATAAACGACGTTTTGATAGAAAACATAATAAAATAGAGATTGAGAAAGGGGATAGCTAAATGAAAACCATTATTATAGGCTGCGGGCGAATCGGATCGGGTTTAGCCCTTAAGCTAAATCAGAGTGACCATGACATTACCGTCATTGATCAGGACCCATTGACCTTTAAACATTTGGGAGCTGGCTTTAAGGGAAAAACCATCACCGGGGTGGGGTTTGACCGGGATGTGTTGCTTTCCGCCGGAATTGAGCGGGCTGATTCGCTGGCTGCGGTGACCTCCAACGACGAGGCCAATGCTCTGACGGCCCGGATTGCCAGTCAGATTTTTGGGGTTCCCCGGGTAGTTTCAGCCCTTCATGAACCTCGCAAAGCTGAAATTTATCGGCGGCTGGGACTGCAGGTCTTTGATCCGATGTCCTGGGGCGTTAATCGGGTGGCTGATCTGCTGAGTTTTGCACCGGTTAATGTAGCCATGAGTATCGGGAATGGCGATGTGGATATTATGGAAATTGAGATACCGGCCTTGTTGGTGGGACGACGGGTTGGGGAACTGACGATTCCCGGAGAAGTCAGTGTGGTATCGATCAGCCGCGGGAACCGCTCGATTATACCGGTGCTTAATACGGTGTTTGAAAATCGTGATCTGGTCCACCTGGCGGTGGCCACGGCCTCGGGGGAGCGTCTTAAATCGCTGTTAGGATTAATATAGAAAAGGGGATATCAGACCATGAAAGTAATAATCGTAGGCGGCGGCAAGGTGGGATGCTATCTGACTTCGCTACTGCAAAACGGCGGCCATCAGGTCAAACTCATAGAAATCAGAACCCATCAATTGGAACGGCTGGCATGTGATCTGCCCAAAGAGGTGCTGGTATGGGGGAGTGGCACCGATCCCAGTGTTCTGGAAGCGGCCGGGATCCGTTCGGCCGATGTACTGGCGGTGGTGACTGGGGCTGATGAAATCAATCTGGTGGCGGCGACCATTGCCCGTCTGGAATATCAGGTACCGCGAATTCTGGCGCGGATTAAAAATCCCAAGAATGCCTGGTTGTTTACCCCGGAAATGGGGGTGGATGTGGCGTTAAACCAGGCTGCGCTGATGGCGACGCTGGTTGCCGAAGAAATGTCAGTGGGGGATATGATGACCCTGCTTAAGCTGAACCAGGGCCAGTTTTCGCTGGTGGAAGAAAAGGTTCATCCGGAATCGCTGGCAGTGGGTAAGATGGTGAGAGAACTGGGTCTGCCCACCGAATGTGTTTTAGTGGCAATTATCAGAACTGGCCAGCTGATTATTCCTCATGGTGATACCAGGTTGTTACCGGCCGATGAGGTGTTGGCGATAGTTCACGCCGCCGACCTTCAGGCTTTGGCCGGAATATTGGGGCCAGTCCGTTGAAGTGGCCCGGGCAGGACGTTCCGGTTTTAGTGTTGAGGATTAGTCACGGCGACACTTTTTGATCATCCGGGCGATGGACGGAAAATCATGTTTTATTCCAGATAGATGGGGTAAAAAATAACGATAATAAGTTATTTGATAATTATGTTTATTTTAATTTAAAACTTACGGAGAGGGAAACATGAAAAAACATGAAATCTCAATTGTCGACGACGAACCCATCAATTTGATGATCTTAAAAAAGTTATTGAGTCCCTCTTTTCTGATTCGGGCCTATAAATCGGGAGCGGAGCTACTTCAGGCGGTTGAAAAGGGAATCAAGCCGGATTTGATTCTGATGGATATTATGATGCCGGGAATGGATGGCTATGAAACCTTGTCGGAATTACGAAAAGACCCGGACAACCTGGGGATACCGGTTATCTATATTTCGGCCCTGGATAGCCTTATTGATGAAGAAAAGGGATTTCATCTGGGGGCGGTTGATTATATTATCAAACCATTTCGGCCGGGGATTGTGTTGGCCAGAGTCAATGCCCATCTGGAACTGAAACAAGCCAGGGACCGGCTTAAAAACCAGAATGCATGGCTGGAAGCTGAGGTCAAACGACGGATGGTCGAGAATCAGATGATTCAGGATACAACTTTGAATGTTTTTGCAGAATTGGTTGAAACCCGGGACAGAGATACCGCCAATCATGTTTTGCGGACCCAGAACTATGTTCGGATTATCGCCGAGCGATTGCAAAAAAATGAGAAATTCAAAAAACAATTGGGTGATGATAACATTGAACGGATTGTTAAAGCAGCACCGCTTCATGATATTGGCAAGATTGGGATTCCCGATGCGATCTTATTAAAGCCGGGAAAGCTCGATTTTGAAGAATATGAAGTGATGAAAACCCACTGCAAGATCGGCGGAAATGCCATTCGTCTGGCCATTAATAAAACCTTATCTGTCAATAAAACGGATAATCAACAGGGCGAAATTACGGCGCTGTACTTTCTGGAAGAGGCCGAGAAAATTATGAATTATCATCATGAACGATGGGATGGCAAAGGGTATCCAGAAGAACTGGATGGTGATGAAATTCCCATCTCGGCCAGGATCATGGCACTGGCTGATGTATTTGATGCCCTTACCACGGTACGGCCTTACAAAAAAGCCTGGAGTTTGGATGCGGTAGTGGACTATATTTTAGAACAGCGGGGCCGGCAGTTTGACCCGGATGTGGTGGATGCTTTTGAAACAGAAATTGAGGCTTTCAGACGGGTTATGAATCATGATCAGATCGCCGACTAATAATAAAAGCTAGAAAGAGAAGGGGTGGTGAGTCAGATGGCGGATCAGGACAATTCCGGGTTGGTACAGGAGAATAAGTTATTGGCAGCTTATTTTGAAATGGTGCCGGATATCTTGTTTTTAACGGATGCTCAGGGAGTTATTCTGGAATACCGGGCAAAAAAAACATCGGATCTTTACATTCCGCCGGAAGTTTTTTTAGATAAAAAAATCAACAGCGTATTACCGCCGGACATCAATAATGCATTTACTGATGCCATGGCAATGGCCAGAACAACGGGTCAAATGGAAACCTTTGAGTATGATTTGCCCTATGCCGATGGTAATCATCATTTTGAATGCCGGATGAGCTGGCTGGCCGAAAGTGAAAATTTCGTTGAGGTAATCCGGGATATTTCTGAGCGCTATCAGATGGAACAGGACCTCAAAAATGCCCGAAAAATGTTGGAAGAACGTTTAGAGGAACGTGAAATCGAGCAAAAATTTATTGTCGAGCAACTGTATCTTCATACCCAGCTGATCAGGGAAATCAGTCAGCTGGAGGCTGGCATCAATGGTGATATTATTCGGTTTTCAGCAGAAATAACAGAGCTCCTGGGCAATCGGCTGGAAACGGACCGGGTTTCGGTCTGGCAATATGACGATGAAATGACGAAGATGGAATGTCTTGATCTTTATGTGAAAAAAGAGCAAACTCATACCAAAAAAATAACCATGAACAGGGCGGATCAGCCGCTTACCTTTGATTATCTGATTAAAAACAGGTATATGATCATTGACGAAAAATCGGTCGAAGCACAGGAAAAAGACTACTGGCAGGCTTATATGAAACCATTGGGTGGAACAACCCTGTTGGTTTGCAGTGTTTTATGCAATGGGAAGGCGATCGGTTCGATTGGCTTTATGCATGTTAACAAAAATCATGACTGGGGAAGCGACGAAATTACTTTTGGCTGCCATATTGCTGATCAAATCGGAACCGCCTTTTTAAACCGGGAACGTATGGAGATAACCCAGGCATTGCGTCAAAATGAAGCCTTTTTAAATCGAGCCCAGGAAGTTTCGAAAACAGGGCACTGGCATTTCAAGATTAACGAAAACCGACTGATCTGGTCCAACGAAACCTATCGTATTTTTGGTGAAGAAATAGGAATGCCGCAAACCTTCGAAAGCTATATGGATTTTGTCTATCCGGATGACCGCGAAAAAATCATCGCGAACTGGATCGAAAAATCGGAGCAAGGCCAGTCTTTTACTGTTCTTCATCGTATTTTTTCAGGCGATGAAGTACGCTGGGTGGAAGAACGATCGGAATTTGAGCAGGATCAGGACGGCAATCCGATCGCCAGCTGGGGAACGGTTCAGGATGTGACCGAAAAGATCAACTACCTGGAAGAACTGGAGACCTATCAAAAGCATCTTGAGGAAATGGTTTTTTCCAGAACCACTGAATTAGAGATGGCAAAACTTGAAGCAGAAGCCGCCAACCAGGCAAAAAGCTCCTTTTTATCAAATATGAGTCATGAAATCCGAACGCCGATGAATGCAATCATCGGTCTTGCCCATCTGATCAAGCGGGATCCGCTGACCATGCGTCAGGAGGAACAGATCGACAAGCTGACGGAGGCGGCTAATCACTTGCTGCAGATCATAAATGATGTGCTGGATCTTTCGAAAATTGAAGCCGGTAAAATGCAAATGGATGCCCATGATTTTGAGCCCACTCGGGAAATCGACAGGGTATGCAATATTCTGAGCGATGAAGCGGCTAAAAAAAACCTCAACGTACTGGTGGATGTGGATCATATTCCCACCGTTCTACGGGGAGATTCGATTCGTTTTGGGCAAATTTTACTTAATTTAATGAGCAATGCAGTGAAGTTTACCGAATCAGGGAGCATCAAGATTGTTGCCCGGATCATCAAGCAGGATCAAAAGCATATCCGACTGCGCTTTGAAGTGTGGGATACGGGAATCGGAATGTCGCAAACGCAGATGAAAAACCTGTTCCAGGATTTTGTCCAGGCCGACGAATCGATGACCCGTCTTTATGGCGGTACCGGTCTGGGTTTGGCGATCAGCTCCCGGCTGGCAAAATTCTTAGGTGGCGAAATTGGGGTTGAAAGTGAGCTGGGTCAGGGAAGCCGGTTCTGGTTTGAACTGCCCTTTGAAATTTCAACGGTACTACCCAAAAACAGAATCAGTATTAAGTCTTCCGAGGAAGTACGGGTTCTGGTGATCGATGATATGCTGGAAGCCCGGGAATTGATGATTAGTATGCTTAGTGATTTTGGAATTAAATGTCAGGCGGTCAGTTCAGGAGAAGAAGGATTGGCAGCATTGATGCAAGCTGACCAGCTGATGAACCCTTTTCGGTTGGTATTGATGGATTTGAAAATGCCGGATATGGATGGCATTGACACAGCCCTGATGCTTCAAGCGCTGGAACTGAAAACCCGGCCGACGGTTTATCTGATTACCGGATATGGCAACCAGATATCCTATGAAGAAGCCCAGCGAGCAGGGATCAGCCGCATTCTGGTTAAACCAATGACACCATCAACGCTTAATGATGCATTAATGGAGCTGCTGGAAAATAATATCGAATCAAAAATACCGTCATCCCTGAAAGCACTGGAGGATCGGTTAAAGCAGTATGAACAGGTGCGAATACTGATTGTTGAGGACAATCAGATTAATCAGGAAATCGTCGGGCAGCTTCTGGAGCCCTTTAAATTTAAGATCGAGTTGGCCGAAAATGGTCAGGAAGCCCTCAGCAAAATCGCTCAGGCTAAATTTGACCTGATCTTAATGGATGTCCAGATGCCGGTAATGGATGGGTTGGCGGCAACCGCACTGATTAGAGGGGTGCCAGGTTGGGAAGCGGTCCCAATTTTAGCAATGACCGCCAATGCCTTTGAAGAAGATCGGCGCAAATGCATTGAAGCAGGGATGAATGATCATCTGGTCAAGCCGGTGGAACCGGAGATTTTATACAAATGCTTAATCAAATGGCTGCCGATTAAAAAAAACGAACCAGAAAATAAGGGGGCTCCTACAATTGCTGTGGACAAAGACCAGACAAGGCATACAGCAACAGCGCCAGAAGAACAAAATCAGTTAAAAGCCCTCCGGCAGATGGACGGCTTGAATGTCGGTAACGGCCTGAGAATTCTGGGCGGTGATATCTCTGTTTATTTGAGATTGGTCCGGCAGTTTGGCCAAAAATGCGAAACCGATGCGGTTCATATTTTAACGCAGACGGCAGCAGAAAATTACCACAGCATCATGCAAACGGTCCATTCAATCAAGGGCGTAGCGGGAAATCTGGGCGCTATCAGAATACAGGAGCTGGCAGCGGAACTGGAACAGGCGGCCAGGATCGGATCGGGAAAGGATCAATTTGAAAAACTGGCAAATAAGTTTGTTGCAGAAATAAGACGTTTTGCTGAAGCTTTACCGAAAGAAAGGATCTCCCCTGAAAGTCCGCAAAGAGAAGATGTTGACCCGGTTCAGATTGATGAAATCCTGAACCAGTTGGCAGTTTTGCTGGCAAATAATGACACGGAGGCCTATGATTTATTTGAGGAGCACAAAGACCTGATTATATTTAGGCTGGGAGACTCAGGATTTGATCTGAAAAGACAGATCCAGGAATTTGATTACCGTGATGCCCTGAATACTTTGAGATCAACTTTTTCTAAAGTGTCTGGCGATTTCTGAAAAGCCCTTAAATGGTCTAAGGATTATGTTAGAAACTGGTTAAATTTGCAAATTTTTCTTGATTTTGACAATCTTTTATAGTACAATTCGAAACGAATGATAGGAATAGATTTATGTCTATTTGGCATATTCATAAGCAATGTTTATGAATGTAGCAAAGAATTCTTTTGACCATTTCTTTATCGGAATTAACTCGGTGATAAAGAAATTGAATGCCATACGGACAGCTAGGTCAAATGCCGATTGGCAACTTTCGTTGCCTTATTGATTGAGCATTAGCTCAAATTTTATAAGTTGGTTACTTAAAACCGTGTGCGTTTTTGCACATCACACTTGTGAAACAATCAATAAGAGTAGTAAAAGTAAGTTCTTGCTATATAGACTCTAATTTCTACGTTTGGGATCATGCATAGACGGCGCAGTTATGCGCTCGTGTAAATAAACAAATCAGTAGAAATAAACTCAAGTGGATGAACAGCAGATGCTGATGGATCACTTGAGTTTTTTGTTTTAATAAATCATTACAGCAAAATTACAATGAAAAAAATGGAAACGGGGTGGATTATGGATAATAAATTAAAGTTGAATGGTTTTAACAACTTGACCAAGTCTTTAAGCTTTAATATTTATGATGTGTGTTATGCCAAAAGTGAACGGGAGCAACGGGACTATATTGCCTATATTGATGAGCAGTATAACTCCGATCGTTTGACCAATATTCTATATCACGTAACGGAGATGATTGGCGCCCGGGTTTTGAACGTATCCAAACAGGATTACGATCCGCAAGGAGCCAGTGTCACCTTTTTGATTGCCGAAGAAACGTTTTTAAGAGAATATCGGGAAGACTCAGTTGAAAAGACCGATTTACAGGGTGATACGGTGGTGGCTCACCTGGATAAAAGCCATGTTACGGTTCATACCTATCCGGAATATCATCCGGACACGTCCATTGCCACCTTTCGGGTGGACATTGATGTGGCTACCTGCGGAGAGATTACTCCCCTCAGTACCCTGGACTTCCTGATCGGCAGCTTTGATTCGGATATTATTACCATGGATTATCGGGTTCGGGGGTTTACCCGGGACGTCAGTGGCAAGAAATTGTTTATGGATCATAAAATTACCTCAATCCAGGATTATATCGATGACAAGACCCTTAAGGAATATGATGCCATTGATATTAATGTTTATCAGTCCAATCTCTTTCACACCAAGATGATGTTAAAGGAAATCTGTCTTCAGGATTATTTATTTAATACTGATGCTTATGAACTGCCGCCGCGAACCCGGCTGCAGATAACCGAAAACCTGCGCCGCGAAATGATTGAGATTTTTAGTGGCAGTAATGTATATTAATTACGTGTATTAATTTGGGAAGGAAAGAAAACGTGCCAAAATTAAATCAGGAACGGATGCCTATCATGGAGGCACTCAATGAGTTTAAGCGGAATCGGCTGGTTCCCTTTGATGTGCCCGGTCATAAACGGGGCAAGGGGAATCCAGAATTAACCGAATTTCTCGGAGAACGCTGTATGACCCTGGATGTCAATTCGATGAAGCCGCTGGATAATCTCTGCCATCCGGTTTCGGTGATTAAAGAGGCCGAGGAACTGGCGGCGGATGCCTTTGGTGCCAAACAGGCATTTTTTATGGTCAACGGCACGACTTCGGCGGTTCAGACGATGGTGCTGTCGGCCTGTAAAAAGGGGGAGAAGATTATTCTGCCCCGGAATGTCCACCGCAGTGTCATCAATGCGATGATCCTGGGCGGTGCCATCCCGGTTTATGTCAATCCCGAAACCAATCATGAAATCGGTATTTCATTGGGGATGACCCTTTCGGCAGTGGCCAAAGCAATCCGGGAAAACCCCGATGCCAAAGCGATTTTAGTCAACAATCCGACTTATTATGGGGTTTGTTCCAACCTGAAAGCGATCACTGAACTGGCTCACGCATCAGGCATGCTGGTGCTGGCGGATGAGGCTCATGGCACCCATTTCTATTTTGGCGAAAACATGCCCATCAGCGGGATGGCCGCCGGTGTCGATATGGCCTCAGTCAGTATGCATAAATCCGGCGGATCGCTGACCCAAAGCTCGTTTTTATTGGTAGGTGAGGGCATGAACCCTGGTTATGTGCGTCAGATCATCAATCTGACCCAGACCACCAGCGGGTCGTATCTGTTGCTTTCCAGTCTGGACATTTCCCGCAAGAATCTGGCCGTGAATGGCAAGGAAATCTTTGCCAAGGTAACCGCCATGGCCCAATATGCCCGGGACGAAATCAATCAGATCGGCGACTATTACGCTTATTCAAAAGAGCTGATCAACGGCGATACCATTTACGATTTCGATGCCACCAAGCTGTCGATTAATACCTTGAACGTGGGACTGGCCGGGATTGAAGTTTATAATATTCTTCGGGACGAATACGACATTCAGGTGGAGTTTGGGGATGTGGGGAATATTCTGGCCTATATTTCGGTGGGTGACAGCCAAGGTAATTTGGAGCGGCTGGTTTCGGCGCTGGCCGAAATACGCCGGATCTATAAAAAAGATAAGGCTGGGATGCTGCAATATGAATATATTAACCCGGCGGTAGCAGTGGCTCCGCAGGAAGCTTTTTATGCTGATAAGGAAGCCCTGCCACTGGAAAAAAGCGGTGGTCGGATCTGCAGTGAATTTGTGATGTGCTATCCGCCGGGGATTCCGATTCTGGCCCCCGGCGAAATGATTACGGCTGAAATTCTCGATTCCATCGAATACGTCAAAGACAAGGGCTGCTTTTTAACCGGCCCCGAAGACATGGAAATAGAATATCTCAATGTGCTGAAGGAGGATTGATTAAATGGAATTATGGTTTTCAGAAAAACATACCCCCAGCGTCAAATTTTCCATTCAGGTGGATCGTCAGCTTTACTGCGGACAAAGTGAATTTCAGCGGATTGATATTTTTGATTCCAAAGAATTTGGCCGTTTTTTGACCCTGGACGGATTTATGATGCTGACCGAAAAAGACGAATTTATCTATCATGAGATGATGGTACATATTCCCATGGCGGTTCATCCGGCCGCCAAAAAAGTGTTGATTATCGGTGGCGGTGATGGTGGCGCTATCCGCGAGCTGGTGCGCTATCCGCTGGTTGAACACATTGATCTGGTCGAAATTGACGAGTTGGTGGTGGAGGTCTGTAAAAAGCATTTGCCCCAAACCGCCTGCTGCTTTAATGATGAGCGGGTGACTATTCATTTTCAGGATGGCCTGAAATTTATTCGCCGCTGCGAAAATGAATATGACCTGATCATTGTCGATTCAACCGATCCCTTTGGTCCCGGCGAAGGCCTGTTTACCAAAGAGTTCTATGGCAATTGCTACAAGGCCCTGAAAGAAGACGGGATCATGGTCAATCAGCATGAAAGTGCTTTTTATCTGGACGATGCCGTGGCGATGCAGCGGGCCCATAAGCGTATTGTCGAGTCCTTCCCGATCAGCCGGGTCTATCAGGCCCATATTCCCACCTATCCCTCAGGACACTGGCTGTTTGGATTTGCCTCGAAGAAATATCATCCGATTGAGGATTTAAAAGCTGTGAAATGGAATGCCATGGGCTTTAAAACCCGTTATTATAATACCCAATTGCATGTTGGCGCCTTTGCGCTGCCAAACTATGTGGAGGAACTGTTAAAAGATGTTGAATAAAAATATTGAGACCTTTTTAGGTTGTGACAACGAATATCGGGAATCGGACATTGTCGTTTTTGGCGCGCCCTTTGACTCCACCACCTCCTTTCGTCCCGGCACCCGGTTTGCCAGCCGCACGATGCGCGGTGAATCCTATGGGCTGGAAACCTACAGCCCCTACCAGGACAAAGATCTGGAAGATTTGGCCATTTTTGACGGCGGCGATCTGGAACTCTGTTTTGGCGATACCGAAAAGGTATTGGCAGCGATTGAAAGCTATACCACCAGGGTATTAAGAGATAATAAGCGGCCGGTGATGATCGGCGGCGAACATCTGGTGACCCTGGGGGCGGTTCGGGCGGTGGCCCGGAAATATCCGGACCTCCATGTGATCCATTTCGATGCCCATGCCGATTTGCGGGATGATTATCTGGGGGTTACCCTGTCCCATGCTACGGTGCTGCACCGGGTTTGGGATATTATTGGCGATCACCGGATCTATCAATTCGGGATTCGCTCCGGCGAACGCAGTGAGTTCCAGTGGGGCAAAGATCATGTCAGCACCCAGAAATTTAATTTTGAGGGCCTGGCCGAAGTGATCGAAAAACTCCGGGGCCAGCCGGTCTATTTCACTCTGGATCTGGATGTATTGGACCCCTCCGTTTTCCCTGGTACCGGCACCCCGGAACCCGGCGGAGTCAGCTTTATGGAGCTGCTTGAAGCGATCCAACAAGTCAGCCAGCTGAATCTGGTCGGCTGTGATATCAATGAGCTTTCGCCGGTCTATGACCAGAGCGGCGCTTCCACCGCCGTCGCCTGTAAGGTACTGCGGGAACTATTATTGGCGATGGCATAATAGAGTTAGAAATTTTAAAAATAGAATCAGAACGTAGTACCGACAATTGTTACATCATGTTGTACGCATCGGAGCGGACACGGCATCGCCTGTCCGACTCTGCGCGCAGGCAACGAGCCAATCACAAGCTTGCTTGTAGTTGGCGACTGCCCGCGACCAATGCGAAAGGAGCGTAGCGAATTTCGCATGGCGCGGCGAACAACAGATTAACAATTGGTCGGTACGGTAGTTCAGAGATAACCTAAAATATTAAGGAGGAACAAATTATGGGAAAAGCATTAATTATCGGGTGCGGCGGTGTTGCCAGTGTGGCCATTCATAAATGCTGTCAAAACAGCGACGTGTTTACCGAAATCTGTATCGCCAGCCGGACCAAAAGCAAGTGCGATGCGCTAAAAGCTAAATTGGATGGCGGAGCGACAATAATCACCACCGCTCAGGTCAATGCTGATCACGTCGATGAGCTGATTGCGCTGATTGAGGATGTCAATCCCGACGTCGTCTTGAACCTGGCTCTGCCTTATCAGGATCTGACCATTATGGATGCCTGTCTGGCCACCAAAACCCATTATATTGATACCGCTAATTACGAGCCGGAAGATACCGCCAAATTTGAATATAAATGGCAGTGGGAATACCGGGAACGGTTTGAGAAAGCCGGAATTACGGCGTTGCTGGGCAGCGGCTTTGACCCTGGCGTGACCGGCGTTTTTTCAGCCTATGCGATGAAGCATCAATTTGATGAAATCAATTATATCGATATTCTTGATGCCAACGCCGGCGATCATGGCTATCCCTTTGCCACCAACTTCAATCCGGAAATCAATATTCGCGAAGTCACCGCCAACGGCAGCTATTGGGAAGACGGACAGTGGATTGAAACTGAGCCGATGGAAATCAAGCGGGTTTACAATTTCCCGGAAATTGGACCCAAAGATATGTATCTGCTTCATCACGAAGAACTGGAATCGCTGGGTCTGAATATCAAGGGGATCAAGCGGATTCGCTTCTTTATGACCTTTGGACAAAGCTATCTGACTCACCTGAAATGTCTGGAAAACGTCGGCATGACTTCGATTGAACCGATTGAATATGACGGCAAGATGATCGTACCGTTGCAGTTTTTAGCCGCCGTATTACCAGATCCTTCAACCCTCGGCCCCCGCACCAAAGGAAAAACCAATATCGGTTGTATCTTCCAGGGGAAAAAGGACGGCCAGGATAAAACCTACTACCTCTACAATGTCTGTGATCACGAAGAATGCTACAAAGAAGTGGGTTCCCAGGCGATCTCCTATACTACCGGGGTGCCGGCGATGATCGGCGCGATGCTGGTGATGACTGGCCAGTGGCAAAAACCGGGAGTTTATAATATCGAAGAGTTCGATCCCGATCCATTTATGGAAGCCCTGAACAAGTGGGGACTGCCCTGGCAGGAAAGTTTTGAACCGGAGCTGGTTGACTAAGCATGGTTGAAAATTTATGGAATTAAAGGATGCCTTCAAGGAGCTGCCGACGCCCTGCTATCTTGTCGATGAAAGCCTGCTGATTAAAAATCTGGAAATTTTGGACCGGGTCCAAAAAGCCACCGGGTGTCAGATTCTGCTGGCCCAAAAGGCTTTTTCGATGTTTTCACTCTACCCCCTGATGGGCCGATATCTGGCCGGCACCACTGCCAGCGGGCTCTTTGAAGCCCGGCTGGGCCATGAGGAAATGGGCGGCGAAACCCATGTGTTTGCCACCGCCTATCGTGACGATGAGTTTGACGAAATCGTTGAGCTCTGCGACCATATTGTTTTTAACTCCTTCAATCAGTGGCAGAAATTTAGGGACAAAGCGCTTAGCGCCGGACGGGAATGCGGGATTCGGATCAATCCGGAATGCTCCACCCAGGATCACGCCATCTATGATCCCTGTTCACCAGGGTCAAGGATGGGGGTCACCCGTAGCCAGTTTGTTCCCGAACTGCTGGAGGGTATTAGCGGGCTGCATTTTCATACTCTCTGCGAGCAGAATGCCGATGCCTTGGAGGAAACCCTGAAAGCAGTGGAAGACCGGTTCGGCGAGTTTCTGCCGCAGCTGAAATGGCTTAACTTCGGGGGCGGCCATCACATTACCCGGAATGATTATGATGTCGAAAAACTGATTGCCAGCATCACTCGGATTCAGGAAAGCTATGGACTAAAAGTCTATCTTGAGCCGGGCGAAGCAGTAGCCCTGAACACCGGTTTTCTGGTGGCGACGGTGTTGGATCTTATCGATAATGGCGTTCAGAATGCCATTCTGGATACATCTGCCGCCTGTCATATGCCGGATGTGCTGGAAATGCCCTACCGGCCAAATATTATCGGAGCAGCACTGCCAGATGAAAAACCTTTTACCTATCGGCTGGGCGGACCGACCTGCCTGGCCGGGGATATTATCGGCGATTACGCCTTTGATGGACCGCTTAAAATTGGTGATCGCTTGGTTTTCTGCGACATGGCCATCTATTCGATGGTTAAAACAAACACCTTTAATGGCATGAATCTCCCTGCTATTGCCATATTTACCCAGGAAAAAAAGATCCAATTGGTAAAAAAATTTGGTTATGAAGATTTTAAAAACCGATTGTCATAAAAGGCAGTCGGTTTTTTAGTGAAAATTTTAGCTGTTATCCGTTGCTACCTTTATGGTATAATGGCTCAAATTAACATTAAAAGACAAAGGAGAAACTCGTGACGCATAAATTTAACCCTATCAATAAAAAGAAGCTGGATAATGAATGGCGCAGGGAAAACCTGCCGCCAGTTGAGACGCTGGAAAAACTGGGATTAAAAGCAGACGACATTTTTGCCGATATTGGCTGCGGAATTGGCTATTTTACTATTCCGGCCGCTAAGATGATCGGGAACAACAGCGCCTATGCGCTGGATACTGCACCGGAAATGCTGGCGGAGGTTGAACTTCGCAGCAAAGCGGCGGGATTAAATAATATCCAGACAGTAAAAACCGAAGAACTGGATCTGATGATTCCGGATGAGTCCGTCAGTTTTGGGTTGATGGTTAATGTGATTCATGAAATTGTTGATAAGAATCAATTTCTGGAAGAAAGCAGCCGGATTATCAAATCTGGAGGCAAGCTGGCCATTATTGACTGGGAAAAAGGGGAAACAGAAATGGGACCGCCTGTCGACCATCGGATTAGCAGCGGAGAGCTAACCGCGATGTTAAAGGAAATCGATTTTGAATGTCAGGAAACAATGAAATTTACTGAAAATTTCTATGGGCTTGTTTTCTCGAAAAAGTAATTAACACCACCGGAAAGGCAGATAAAATGAATGAAGAAATGATTAAAACAGTAGAAAATGATCAGTTTGCCAAATTACTTGGTTTGGAGTTGATAAAGGTTGATATTGGCTATGCCGAAGTTAGAATGGAGATTAAATCAGAGCATTTTAATGGAGTAGGAATTGTTCAGGGAGGTGTCATCTTCACCCTGGCGGATTTTGCCTTTGCGGCAGCATCGAATGATGGCGGAAAGGTTAGTGTCAGCGTCAACGCCAATATCACCTATTTCAAACCGGCTAAGGGAAAATACCTGCTGGCTAAAGCCAGTGAAATTTCATCAAGTCGAAGCCTCTGCAACTATAGCGTAGATATTTTTGATGAAGACAATGCGGTACTGGTTGCCAAATTCAATGCCACCGGGTTTATCAAAAATTAAAATGTCCTGATGGAAATTCAATAGAATAATAAAAAAAGTGATGGCTTAATCATCACTTCAGACTGTCAAAAAAGATAACCTAGTACCGACAATTGTTACATCATGTTGTACGCATCGGAGCGGACATGGCATCGCCTGTCCGATTCCGCGGCGAACAACAGATTAACAATTGGTCGGTACGGTAGTTTAGCGAGAACCTCAAGTGATGGCTTAGCCATCACTTTTTTTTATGACCTTGAGATAAATTAAGCCAAGCACGAAAGCCAGACACACCAGCACAAGACCAATGATGATTTTCGGAACTGGAACTGATTCAGTGGTGGCATAACCGGCAGCCATAATCGTGATCGAGTTGCTGTGAATATCGACATCACCGCCATGCTCAACACAGGCCCGGTTAAACACGCCGGTGACCTGTAGCTGGTCACCGATATGTTTATAGTCCCCAAACATCTTAATCCTCTGGGCATCGTCAAGCGGCATCCAGATGCCCATGGCATTGGTACCGTCATTGATATTAACCCAGGCGTGATCGCCTCGTTCCATCGCTTCGCCAATCGCTTCACCGGTGACGGTGACAATTTGACCGTCCATTGCTTCGGCATTTTCGACCAGCTGATTCAGTTCGACCAGATCAGCCGCCAATACTCCGCCATTCAGGCAGAAAAGCAGGCTCACCGTAACAATAAGGGTTTTTATTATTTTGTCCAACATTTTTTTATGCCTCCGATGATGAAGCCGATGAGGGCGAAAACAGAAAGGAATTCCAGTCGACCCAGATACATGGCAATAATATAGTAGACTTTCATAGCGGCTGGCATGCCCGGGGTGGTGATGCCGATGGATAGTCCCACATTGCCGGTAATCGAGGCCGATTCAAAAGCAGCGCTGGCCAGCGGATAGCCATAAAAGGTTCCAATCAGCGTTCCAATGGCAAAGGTGATTAGATAACAAATGATGATCAGGGCCGACGCCTTCACCAGACCATCCGCCAGAATCTGATCCTTAATGTGGTGAAAGCGAAAGACCTTGACATTCCGCTCTGAAGCCAACAGGCGTTTCACATCAGCAAGGATGCTGTTAAAGATGATGCCGATCCGCAGTCCTTTAAAGCCGCCGGCGGTGGAACAGGCCGAGCCGCCAATCAGCATTACAATGACGAGAATCAGGATGCCGAAGTCACCCCATTCCAGGGCGAATTGGCGGGCATAAATCGAACCAAACCCGGTGGTGGTGTGAGCGGATAAAACATTATAAACAACCCGCCGGAACATTGCGATGGCATCATTATAAACGCCGGTTCGGGCCAGCCACATCACGGCCAGGACACTGGCCAGAAACGAGGTGATAAAAAAGCTCTGGGTTTCGATATTTTTGAGTAGTTCTTTTTTATTACCGGAAAGAATCGCATAATGCAGGCCGAAATTTAATGAACCGAGAATAAAAAAGATGATCGTCAGGTTTTCATAAGAAAAGCTATGGTAATACATCATGTTCTGGGTATAGGGGGCAAAACCGCCGGTGCTCCAGGAGGAGGCAAAAATAAACAGGCCATTAAAAAAGGCCGACAGGGGGTTCAGTCCGATGGCCATTCCGTCAAGCCACAAAGCCGTGGTTCCGATCAACAGATAAACCATGCTGATTTTCCAGATGATCCGGGCCGTTCCCTTAACATTGGGAACCAGGTCGATATCTTTGGCTTCCCCGACATAAAAGATATAGGCACCGCCGGTTTCTTTTAATAAAAAGGTCAGCGCCAGCACAATCATCCCCTGACCGCCAATAAAGGTGAGCATATGACGCCACATATTTAAACTGAGCGAGATGTGGTCCAAATCCTGAGTCAATACCATTCCCGTGGTGGTAAAACCGCTCATAACGTCAAAACAGGCATCCAGAATTGAATTGGCATGACCGCTGAGCAAATAGGGAACGGCACACAAAAACATCAAAATGATCCAGGAAAGTGAGGCCACCACAAAACCGTGTTTCCACTGGACAAAGCTTTTGTTGAGGCGGGTCTGCTTTCCGATTATAATGAGGAGCAGGCCGAGAATAACAGATATCGCCATGGTAATGACAAAGTCCCAAAAGGGATTCCATTCCTGAAGTCCCACTGCCGTCAAAATGGGGAGAACCATCAGCAGGGCGATACCCAGAATAACATAACCGGTATAGTAACTGATGATAAAGATACTGTAAAAACGTCCTTTAAAAGTATTCATGGTTATGCTAGATCAACACAAGGGTTAGAATAAAAAACAGCAGCAGATATACTGATACCGACAGCAGTTCAGTCATCAATCCCATTAGTTCATTTTTTCGTGATTCCATTGTAATTTCCTCCCGGTTATAGAGTTTTTTAATTTTGTTAAAGCCGCCTTATTAGTAATCACCAGCACCTTGTCGTTGTCCAGAAACTGAGTATCACCGCGGGGATAAATAACTTTTTCGTCCCTGAGGATCGAAGTGATGACGCATTCGGCCGGCAAATCCATGTTCTGGATAAATTGATTGGACCATCGGTCATCGGCATGAATGATGATTTCGACGAGAATCATGGCGCCGCGTTCAAAGGTGTGGATCAGTTTAAAATTATCTTTATCAAATTCGTATTCAATAAGATTGGCAATCACCTCGGTGCTGCAAACCGTCTTATCCACCCCCAGGGCTTTGAACATCGAAATGTTCTTGGGATTATTGATCCGGGCGATTGTCTTGTTGATATTAAAACTGACCTTGGCAATTTCACAGATCACCAGATTTTCTTCATCGGTTCCGGTTACGGCAACAATGATCTCGGCCTCCTGGATGCCGGCATCTTTTAAAACTTCCAGATCGGTGCCGTCGCCACAAATTATTTCGGTGTCAATATCTTCGGCGATTTTCTGGCAAATCGCACTGTTTCTTTCAATTAAGACGACGTGATAGCCTCTTTTTTTAAGGGTCTTGACCAGATAATAGCCGACCTTTCCGCCGCCGATAATGATTGATTTCATCGTGTTATCTCCTTAGCCAGTGCTGTAATGAGTTTTTCCTTGTCTTTTTTTAGGATGGTACAGATAATTTTTGCGCCATAGGGGACCAGATCATCTTTCTGGGGAAAAACAAAGCGATCGGCCACCATTAAACCGGACAGGATACAGTTGTATTTTTCTTCGAGACCTTTTACCGTACAAGGTTTGTGCTTTTTGACGGTCAGCTCAATAATTTCAGTGTCTTCTTGGATGACCGCGAGCACTTCCGCATTTTTTTCTGAGATCTTCCGTTTAAGGATCTCCACCCCCAGCTGGGTGGGGCAAATGGTTTCAATACCCAGCATGTCATAAATATGTTTCCGGCTGGGGTCCCCAACCCGGGCGATGATTCGGGGGACATTGTAGATCTTTTTAGCAATCAGTGACACCGTAATATTAATGTTGTCATCAGCGGTTACCGCTAAAACAAAATTGGCCTGTTTGATTCCAGCTTCCAGCAAGCGATCATTATCATATTCAATGCCTTTAAATTTGGAGCCGTTAAAACCGCTTCCCAGAACATTCAATTTCTCGCTGTCGTGGTCGATGACGGAAATGTCGTATCCGGTGATCGATAACTCTTTAGCTAAGGTACTGCCTAGCTTGCCGCAGCCAATAATAATGATATACATAATTTTCTCCTAAATATGAAGCCGAAATGATGGATAAATTGAATGGTTTTGATATTATTTATCCTACAAAAAATTTATCACAGTTCCTATAAAGTTTGTATAAAGATGTTGACATCTTATATAAATTTAACGTTAATGAAAAAGAGTTGACATACTAACGAACGTTAGTTATTGTAAAATCAGAAATATGCTGACAATGGATCAGCATCGTTATAAGGAGATTTTAATCGACACGGGCAAAGCGAAATAAAAATGATCGAGTCTGGTTTTGAATAGCGTTTTGAATTAATAGGAAGGAAGAGAAAATGAAAATTACTGTCATCAATGGAACCATGCGCCATGGCAGCACCTGGCATTGTAAGGATTTACTACTTAAAAAGATTGCGCAATTGGAGGAAATCGAGGTCAGGGAGTTTTATCTGCCCAAAGACATGTCGAATTTTTGTAGTGGCTGTTTTTCCTGCTTTCTAAATGGGGAAGACACCTGCCCTCATGCCGATCAGATCCAGCCCATCGTTGCTGCCCTGGAAGAGGCTGATCTGGTGATCTTAACCTCTTCGGTTTACGGATTGGATGTTACCGGTCAGTTAAAAGCACTGCTGGATCATTTATGTTTTATGTGGATCAGCCACCGTCCCAATCCTAAAATGTTTAATAAGGTGGGGATCAGTTTTGCCACTACTGCCGGAGCAGGCCTTTCCCACACCACCAAAACGATGCAGAACAGCCTGAAATTCTGGGGCGTAAAAAAACGATTTGCCAGCAAACAGCGAGTGGCCGCCATGAAATGGGGTGACATATCCGACAAAAAGCGAGGTCAAATTGAAAAAGATATGGAACAATTGGCAAAAAAAGCCACCGCATCGGTGGCTAATATCGAACACAGCGCAGCGCCCTTGTTCAGAAGAATTATGTTTAAGATGATGAAGCAGGCGATGATCAAGAATGACTGGAATCTCACCGATCGTAATCATTGGGAGGCACATGGCTGGTTAAACCGGACGAAGCCCTTTTAAAGTCAGACCACCTCAATGGCAATGGTCATGCTCAGAATCTGGGCCAGCCGATCCCGGGGTAGCGCGCGCATATAAGCATCCAGATTTTGCTGCATCCGGATTTCGGAAGCTGAATAATCGATGGCGTCGATGGTCGGATGGAGGGGATGACGTTTGGTCAGCACCGCCAGCTCAATGTCCTCCAGCAGATCAAAGACCATGGCTGCTTCGGTAGACTCCAAATCGCCGGCGATGAGCAGGTCTTCCATATCGGCCAGAGTTTTAATATGTTCTTTAATGATGGCTAGTTTATCCTCGAAAAAGCGGCAGGACAGAAACTCCGTAACCAGTGCCCGATAAGCCTTATCGGGCATTTTTATCCCCATATTGTAGTGCACAATAGGCTTGATATTGGGATTGTACCGGGGCACAAAAACCTTGTTGAGGGAGTGGCTGGCCAGTCCCTGATAAACAGTGGCGGTGATCTTCGGGAGACTGGCGATCAGATATTTTTTCAGGGACGGATTGGTTAATTCCAGATCGGTGATAAGCTCCTGAGCCGCGGTTTTTAGTTGCGTTTGGAGCTCAGCCTGGCGGTAGTTTTTTAATTTTTTATCCAGCCCATTGAGATCGACCGGGCTGAACTCCAGCGGCTGCAGGGGAACATTTAATAATTGGCAACCCAGTGCGTTTTGAAAAACCTGGGCACAGATATTGTCGAGCAGATTTTTGTAGGCGTCATCATAACCGCTCATCACTTCATGGATGATATCGGCATCAAAATACGAACAAAACAAGTTTTCATAATACAGGCTTTCCAGATACTTGATGACAAACTCGACCCCGGCCAGATCAGTGACTGGATGGATTAGCTGATAGTCGATGTCACTGGGGATTTCATGAGCATGAAAATTAATTTCATAGCTTTCGAAAAAAGGCTTAAAACCTTGATCAATGGTGATGTTGTAGGCTTGATTGGCGGTTTTGAGTTTGGTTTTACAAACCCGGTTAAAAAAATAATTGGCCACGTTTATTTTTCGCTTCAGCACCTGATAACCATATTCATAGAGCTTTTCAATCGGTTCATTTTCGATATGAAAGAGGGCGGCATCCACATCGGGCAGTGATTTAAGGTAGATGCCGATGGTAAAGAGGTTGGAAGCCATGATTCCCTGGGCGATTTCAACCCGGACCGAGCTGCTTTTGCCTCGGGTAAACCGCTCGGTACAGTCGGCCAGCAGCTTAAGACACTCCCGCTGAACCCGCTCGGATTCTTTGGGACTTAGTGCGCCTTTGACATAGGCCTCCTGGAGCAGCGACTGAAAATAAAATTCGCCACTCAGATTGTCGACATCAATCACAGCCTGTTTTTTGATACTATTCATCATCGTCATCCTCTGCTTCCATCAATTTTTCGCTATCATAAAGATCGTTATAATCAGGATCCAGTCCCAGCCGAACGTTTTTAGCCATCCGTTCCAGTTCCCGAAATTTAAGTTGATCCAGAGAACCCTGACAGACCCCATCAAAATATTTTTTCATATAGTTGATCAGATCATCATCGCTCATTAAATCCAGGGTTTCATTCTTAAAATAATAAAATATCTCAACCAGTTCATTCAAAAACTCAGCATAGCGGTATTGGGAAATATAGGGGGTGTCGGCAAAAGTCAGGATGACTTTTTCAATGATTCCACCACCAAACTCGATTCGGCCAAAATTTTTCAGCGAATAGGATCGGGTTTCGACCAGTTCCAACGCCTGCTCTTCAGACAACACCAGTGAATAGTCGACCGTAATTTTATTGCATAACAACACTTCCGAAACGGCCTGTTTTTCGATCAGAAAATTATCAAACAGCATCAGTTCAAATGACATATGGGTACCTCCCTGGCAAACACAAAAAATATTACCTATTGACAAAGTTGACAAGATATGGTATCATTTATTTGTAAAATAATAAAATGGGTTATTTGCGTGTATGTTATCAATGATATCACGAAAAATTAAATAAATCAATAATTTTTAATATAAAACAGGTGCTGTTTAAGAAACGGCACCTGTTTTTTTTCGTCTATAAGTGCCGGCCTAAAAAATACCGGAAGGTGTTATCAGAAGGCAATTCTGGATGGCGGGGCAACTTCTTTACACAATCTTTATCCTCTGCCGGCGATTCAATATGCCAAATTAATTGCAAAATAAATATAATTAAATTACAAAGAATGTTTGAATTCAGGAGGAAAAGAAGATGGATAAAAGGAATGCCTTTGAAGAATATATCGCTTCAGCTAAAAAGGCTTTAAAAGCGGGAGACTATGTTCAGGCCGAAGAACAAATAAAAAAAGCCATGAATGAAAATCCCCACTCACCAGTGGTGCATAACCTGTATGGTATTCTGGAAGAATTATTGAAGGAAGATAAATTAGCCCATAAACATTATCGGGCTGCCATGGCCCTGGATCCTGCCTACATACCGGCGATGCGGAATCTGGAAAGAATTTCCACCTTTGAAGAACGCGCCAGAAAAGCTCATATTAATTTTGGGGATAAGCCGGAACAGATCGGGGAAGATTTATATATCATCGAATACGACCGTAACCATGTCGGGCATCTGCGCAAAAAAGACAGGAAGTGATAGAAATGACCGCGGTTTTAGTAATTTCAGGGCTGATTGCATTGATGTTACTGATTTATCTGGTATTGATATTATTTAAGGGGGAAGAATTATGAGTCGAATGATCATCACGGATAGCCTGTATCTGGTGATTCTGGTGGCTCTTTCAATTCCTCTCGGTATCTATATTGATAAGGTGATGACCGGGCAGGGGGTATTTTTGTCCCCCGTGGTTTTACCGATTGAAAGAAAGCTATACCGTCTGATGGGCATCCCGGAAGAAGATGAGATGAGTCCCGGACACTATGCCCTGGCGGTGATCCTTTTTAGTGGGTTGGGACTGATCTTTGTATTTGCACTGCAAATGCTCCAAGGCAGTCTGCCATTTAATCCGGAAAAATTTGTCGCGCCGACCTGGGATCTGGCCTTTAATACAGCGGCCAGCTTTGTGTCAAACACCAATTGGCAGGCTTATGCCGGGGAGTCAAGCCTGTCCTATCTGACCCAGGCATTGGCTTTGGGAGTGTGGAATTTTCTATCGGCGGCAACCGGAATTGCAGTATTGTTTGCCCTGATCAGAGGGTTTGGCCGGATTAAAAAAACGACGATCGGGAGCTTCTGGGTCGATCTGGTTAGAGTCAGCTTTTATGTGCTGATCCCCTTATCGCTGGTATTTTCACTGGTGCTGGTATCCCAGGGGGTTGTTCAGACAATCAGTCCCTATCACGAAATTGTGGCACTGGAAACCGGCGTCACCCAAAGCATCCCTCTGGGACCGGCAGCCAGTCAAATTGCCATCAAACAGCTGGGCACCAATGGCGGCGGCTTTTTCGGAATGAACTCGGCCTTTCCGCTGGAGAATCCATCTGCTTTAAGCAATTTTTTGCAGTTGTTATCCATTCTGCTGATTCCGGCATCGCTTTGCGTGGCCTTTGGAAAAGCCGTGGGCGACATGAAACAGGGCCGGGCCATCTATCTGGTCATGCTGACTCTGTTTGTCGGCGCACTGGCGGCTGTGACCATTAGCGAAACCATTGGGGTGCCGCTGGTTCCGGGCGTGCTGGATTCCGGTAATCTGGAGGGCAAAGAAATTATTCACGGGGTTGGAACATCGGCGTTGTGGGGAACCGCCACCACGGCGGCGTCTAACGGCTCGGTGAATGCCATGCACGACAGCTTTACTCCCCTGGCGGGCTTGACCATGATGTTTTTAATGCAGATCGGCGAGGTCGTTTTTGGCGGCGTTGGCAGCGGTTTGTATGGCATGATTGGTTTTGTGATCCTGACCGTTTTTATTGCTGGACTGATGGTCGGACGGACACCCGAATACCTGGGCAAAAAGATCGAACCCTATGATATGAAAATGGTCTGTTTGATTGTCCTGGTACCACCGGTTTTAACCCTGCTGGGAACCGCACTGGCGGTGTTGATGCCCCCGGCTGGAGACTGGCTGACCAATTCGGGCCCCCACGGGTTTTCAGAAATACTGTATGCTTTTTCCTCAATGGGCAATAATAACGGCAGCGCCTTTGGCGGGTTTATGGCCAACACCGTGTTTACCAATGTGGTTGGCGGCTTGATTATGCTGATCGCGCGGTTTGTGCCATTGGTAGCGGTGGTTTTTCTGGCCGGAAATTTAGCGAAAAAGAAGATGGTTGCCAGAACCGAGGGAACGCTGTCGACCAGTAATGCCCTGTTTATTGGTTTGCTGATTGCAATTGTACTGTTAATCGGGGCGCTGAGTTTTTTGCCGGCACTGGCCTTAGGACCGATCGCCGATTATTTTACAGCCATAACATGAGGCTGATGGGAGTTGATTGATGTGGAAAACAATGCGTTGAAGAAAAACATTTTGATTGATGCGATCAGGCAATCCTTTGTCAAATTGTCACCCCGGGTGCAGTTAAAAAATCCGGTGATGTTTGTAGTTTTTGTCGGGGCAATCATGACCACCGCGCTTTATTTTTTGAGCTTTGCCAAGATTAATGACGAAGGGGCTGGCTATACCCTGGCCATTGCCTTCATTCTCTGGTTTACGGTTTTATTTGCGAACTTTGCCGAAGCCATTGCCGAAGGCCGCGGTCGGGCCCAGGCCGACAGTCTGCGCCGGGCCCGAAAAGATGTGACAGCACGCAAGCTGAAAGCCCCAGATGATTTAGCGGTTTACATCGAGGTCCCAGCAAGTCGCCTGATAAAGGGCGATATCGTTTATGTCAAGTCCGGCGAGCAGATTCCCATGGATGGCGATGTGATTGAAGGGGCAGCGTCAGTGGATGAAAGTGCCATCACCGGAGAATCGGCACCGGTGATCCGGGAATCCGGAGGGGATCGCAGCGCTGTCACCGGGGGCACCACGCTGCTGTCGGACTGGCTGGTGATTGAGGTGACAGCAGCGGCCGGCGAAAGCTTTTTAGATAAAATGATTGCCATGGTTGAAGGGGCATCGCGAAAAAAAACACCTAACGAAGTTGCCTTGCAGATTCTACTGGTCGCGCTGACGATCATCTTTCTGGTGGTGAGTGCCACCTTGCTGCCCTTTTCCTATTTTGCCAGTAAACAGGCCGGTGCCGGCGCCGGGATTTCGGTCACCAATGTCATTGCCCTGCTGGTTTGTCTGGCACCAACAACCATTGGTGCGTTACTTTCATCGATCGGGATTGCCGGCATGAGTCGACTGAATCAGGCCAATGTGCTGGCCATGAGCGGCAGAGCGATTGAGGCGGCTGGCGATGTGGATGTGTTATTGCTGGATAAAACCGGAACCATTACGCTGGGAAATCGTCAGGCCAGTGTTTTCATCCCGATCACCGGGGTCACCGAAAAGGAGCTGGCTGATGCGGCACAATTGTCTTCACTGGCTGATGAAACGGCGGAAGGGCGGAGTATTGTGGTGCTGGCCAAGGAACGGTTTGATCTGCGGGGCCGGGACATTAAAGCCTTGGGAGCCAGCTTTGTGCCATTTACAGCCAAAACCAGAATGAGCGGGATTGACTTTCAGGGCCAGCAGATTCGCAAAGGGGCCGCCGCAGCGGTGAAATCCTTCGTTTTGGCTAACGACGGCGACTATCCGGAAGAATGTCATGAGATTGTCAAAAAAGTCGCCAATGATGGGGGAACCCCGCTGGTGGTGGCCAGAAACAATCAGGTACTGGGCGTGATCTACCTCAAAGATATTGTCAAAAATGGCGTTAAGGAGCGCTTTGAAGATTTGCGCAAAATGGGAATCAAAACGATCATGATTACCGGCGACAATCCGATGACGGCGGCGGCCATTGCCGCCGAGGCGGGGGTGGACGATTTTCTGGCTGAAGCAACCCCGGAGGCGAAGCTGACTTTGATCCGGGACTATCAGGCCAAGGGACATCTGGTTGCCATGACTGGCGACGGCACCAATGATGCCCCGGCACTGGCCCAGGCCGATGTGGCGGTGGCCATGAATACCGGAACCCAGGCTGCCAAAGAAGCCGGGAATATGGTGGATCTGGATTCCAGCCCCACCAAACTGATTGACATTGTCCGCATCGGAAAACAGCTGCTGATGACCAGAGGGGCCTTGACAACCTTTAGTGTGGCCAATGACGTGGCCAAATATTTCGCCATCATTCCGGTTTTGTTTTTCAGTATTTATCCGCAATTGATGGGGCTGAATCTGATGGGACTGACCAGCGCCAAAAGTGCCATCCTGTCGGCGATAATCTATAACGCCCTGATTATTATCGCTTTGATTCCCCTGGCATTAAAGGGCGTCAAGTATCGGGAAGTGGCGGCGGGAAAACTGCTGCAGCGAAATCTGCTGATTTATGGTTTAGGCGGTTTAGTGGCTCCGTTTGTGGCCATTAAGTTACTGGACATGCTGTTAACCGTCCTGGGTCTGGGGTGAGGTGAAAGAAGATGGAAAAAAACAAAAGCGCATCGATGGTGTCAAAATTACGGCCGGCATTGGTCAGTTTTCTGGTGCTTACCGTGATTTGTGGGGTAGTTTATCCAGTTATCGTAACAAGTATTGCACAAATTGCATTTCCAAATCAGGCAAATGGTAGTATCATTACAGTAACACAAAAAAACGGAACAACCATCGATGTGGGCTCAGCCCTGATCGGCCAGACCTTTACTAAGCCCCAATATCTGATCGGCAGACCTCAGGGAACATCTCAGCTATCGCCGGTCAGTGAAGCGCAAAAGGCTCAGGTGCTGGAGCGGGTGGCATGGTGGCAGGCTCTTGATCCTGAAAATAGCGGGGCGATTCCCAGTGATCTGGTAACGGCTTCGGGAAGCGGGGTTGATCCCAATATCTCCCCGGAAGCGGCCGAATACCAGGTAGACCGGATTGCCCGGGTGCGAAACATCTCGGCCGAAGCTGTCCGTGAAATTATTGACCGCTATACAACCGGGAAACTGCTGGGCCTCTGGGGAGAAGACGCAGTCAATGTCTTAAAGGTGAATCTGGCCCTGGATGGACGCAGGCAGTAAAATAACGCGATGAAGGTGGGGAATTAAATGGTGGATTTCAGTGATACCCGTCCCAATCCGGATGATATTTTAGAAGATTTGTTTATCAAAGAACAAAATAAAAAGGGGCGCCTGGAAATATTTTTCGGGTATGCTGCCGGCGTCGGAAAAACCTATGCCATGATTGATGATGCCCAGGAGCAGCTGCGCTGTGGCGTCGATGTTCTGGTGGGCTATGTGGAAGAACACACCCGACCGGAGACCATCCAGATTATGAGTGGCTTGCCGACCCTGGCGCCTAAAATGGTGGAGTACCGAAAGCTTCAGCTTAAAGAGTTTGATCTGGATGCCGCCCTGGAACGGAAGCCGGAATTGATTCTGGTGGACGAACTGGCCCATACCAATGCCCCGGGCATGCGCAACAAAAAAAGATATCAGGATATCGAAGAACTCCTCAATGCCGGTATTGATGTTTTTACCACGGTCAATGTTCAGCATCTGGAGAGCCTCAACGATGTGGTCCAGAAAATCACCCGGGTCGGCGTCAAAGAAACCATCCCGGACTTTGTCTTTAATCAGGCCGATAAGATTCGGCTGATTGATATTGAACCGGATGAATTGCTGCGACGGTTTGAAAGCGGCAAAATATACCGGTCGGAACGGACCCAAGAAGCCCTGGATAATTTTTTCACCCGGGAAAATCTCCGGCTGCTCCGGGAAATCGCGATGCGGAAAGTCGCCAATCGGATCAGTTCCGATAATCAGAATGAGCCCCGGCTATCAAAAAAAATGGCCAGTATCAGGCTGATGGTCTGTATCAGCGCGTCACCCTCATCGGCCCGCTGCATTCGCTGGACCGATCGCACTGCTGAGGCTTTTCGAGCGCCCTGGACAGCAGTTTATGTTGAAGATATGGATAGCGATGCAATGACGGATGGTGAAAAAAATACAGTGCGGGATAATCTGGCGCTGGCAGAACGGCTGGGAGCCGAGATCGTCACCCTCAACGGGCACGATGTAGCCACCGTGATTGCCGAATACGCCAAGCTGTCGGGGATTACCAATATTGTCATCGGCAAAAGCCGAAATAAAAAATCGCTGATCAGTTATTTTAAAGCCAGCCTTGAGGAAAAATTGATTGCCATGCTGCCGAGCATTGAAATTCATATTATCCCCGGCAACCCTGGGACAAATAAGCGCGCCAGGTATCAGCACCGGCGGCTAAGGATCAGCAGAAACCTGTTCTTTTCGTGGCAGGACGGCTTAAAAACCCTACTGATTATTGTGGCGGCAACCTTTATTTCATTAATACTCCAGGCTCTGAACATCAGTGACCAGAATATTATTATGGTTTATATTTTATCGGTACTGATCATTTCAAGGGTCACGGTGGGCTATCTTTATGGGATTCTGGCCTCCTGTCTGACGGTGCTGGTTTTTAATTATTTTTTTACCATCCCTTATTATACCTTGCATGCCATTCAGGAGGGGTATCCGATTACCTTTGTGATTATGCTGTTGGTGGCGTTCATCACCAGTGCCTTGACGGTCCGCATAAAAACCCAGGCCCGCCTGGCAGTGGAGCGGGAACACCGTACCGAGGTGCTCTATGAGATCAATAAAAAATTACTGGCCTCCCGGGATTTTGAAGAAACCATCGAGCTGATCAATGTCTATATGGTCAAGATTTTTGGCCGGTCAGCGATCTTCTATAGTCAGGACCCCGAGAATCATGATTCAGAAACCTTTCTGCAATCAGCGCTGGATGGGGAGGCTTCTTTTCTGATGTCTGAAAGTGAACGGGCGGTGGCCCATTGGGTCTTCATGAATAAAAAATGTGCCGGCGCCGGAACCGATACACTGATGGGGGCAGGGGCTTTTTATATGCCGATTGTATCCCAAAGCAGGGTGCTGGGGGTTATCGGCTTGTCCTGTGCCAACGGCGTTCTTAACCAGAACAATCGCCTGTTTTTAAGGATGATTGCGTCGCAGGTTGAGATGGCTCTGGAGCGGCACTATCTTTCCAACGAACAAAGACGGATGCTGGTTGAATCCGAGAAGGAAAAAATGAGAAGTAATTTGCTTCGGGGCATATCTCATGATCTACGAACCCCGCTGACTGGAATTTTAGGAGCAAGCTCGGCAATTCTGGAGAATGGCAGCACCATGGATCTGGACACCCATGATACCTTGATCAATAATATCAAAGAGGATTCCCAGTGGCTGATCCGGATGGTGGAAAATCTGCTGTCGGTTACCCGGATTAATGAGGGCCCCATGAATGTGACCAAAACACCGGAGGCCGCCGAAGAAATTGTAGCTGAAGCGATCAGTCGGATTCGCAAACGCTTTGCCAGCCGCAAGATTACAGTCAAGGTGCCGGAGGCGCTGTTGATCGTCCCGATGGATGGCACCCTGATTGAACAGGTGATCATCAACCTGCTGGAAAATGGGATCAAATATTCGCCAGAAGATTCGATCATTGCGGTTGAAGTGAAAAAATCTGGCCAGGAGGCAGTTTTTGAAGTAAGCGATCAGGGGAAAGGCATCAGTGACCAGGACTTTCCCTATCTTTTTGAGACCTATGTGCCAGATGGCAAACGGAGCTCGGATTCATCCCGGGGAATGGGGATTGGTCTGTCTATCTGCAATTCCATCGTCAAGGCCCATCAGGGGAAAATGGAAGCGGAAAATAAAGAGCAGGGCGGCGCAGTTTTTCGATTCACCTTACCATTGCAGGAGGGCCAGGAAAATGGAGAATAAGTCAGTCATATTGATTGTGGAGGATGAAGCGGGAATTTCCAACTTCATTGCGGCCATATTAAAAGCAAATGATTATAAAATGATCAAAGCAGTCACTGGGAAAGAAGCGATTTCAATGACAGCATCCTATTCGCCAGATCTGATTTTACTGGATTTGGGTTTGCCGGATATGGACGGCATGGATGTGCTGAAAACCATCCGCGAATGGTCAAATATACCAGTAGTCGTCGTATCGGCCCGCGGACATGAACGGGAAAAGGTTGAAGCCCTGGATCTGGGAGCCGATGACTATATCACCAAACCTTTTGGTACCGCTGAGTTACTGGCAAGAATCCGCACCGGAATCCGGCACAGTCCTAAAAATAGGGGCGAAAACACGCTGGAAACCACCAGTCTGGTGATCGGTGAACTGGCCATTGATTACGATAAGCGCGTGGTGACGGTGGGTGAGAAGTCCGTTCATCTGACGCCGATTGAATATAAAATTATCGTACTGCTGTCAAAAAATATCGGAAAAGTGCTGACCCACGATTATATTATCAGGGAGGTTTGGGGTCCCTATACCAATGAGATTCAGGCCCTGCGGGTGAATATGGCCAACATCCGTCGAAAAATCGAAGAAAACCCGGCGGAACCCCGGTATATTGTCACTCAGGTTGGCGTTGGTTATCGGATGATGGAAGAGCTGGAAGATTAGAAATTTAAAAATAAAATCTACCAATTGAGTTGTTAAACAATTTTCAATTGGTCTTTTTTATTTTCCGGGAATAGATGGACAAATCGTTTAGGCATTTCTTGATTTTTATTAAATCTATTGACGATCAATGCCTAAAAATGGCATACTAGAACTAATTGGAAAGCGAATATAAAATGAGAAAAATCAAAAAGTTGTCAAGAAAAGTACATTTATTTAAACAGATTATAGGTTGGAACTGATATAATAGAGAACTAGAGTAAAAATGCTATGGCGAAAAAGATCAGCGACAGACAGATAAGCATCGAACAAAGCTGTTTCCAGTGATGACAAGCAGACTGAGTAATGCCAACCTTTGCATAGAAAATGAGATAACAGGAAGAGATCACGCAGGTTAAACGTTAACCGATGATTAAAGAAGGAAAAATATGGAAATAACAGCACTGAATATTGCAATCATCCTGATTATTCTTTTTTTGCTGGTTCTGGGGCTGTACTTTATTCTCAAAAGCGGCAGAAAAAGAAAAAAAGAACGGGAAATTCGTCGGTTTAATGAGCTGGTTCAGACCTTCATCGAGTCCGAGGAGATACCGGTATCCTTAAAAGATGATGAATTAAACTATATCTTTGTAAATTTGGCGATGGAAGATTTTTGTGGAATCAGTTCGGAAGATATCATCGGACAGGATGATTTCGAAATTCTGGAAGAAAAGATGGCCATAAAGGAGCGAAAAACCGATAAAAAAGTATTGGAGACAAAAACCTTTGTAACGGATGAGATGATGTGGAAGGGTAAGATTTTCAAAACTACCAAATTCCCTGTTGATCTGCTCAATGGAAAGTTTGGCGTCGGGGCCTATATTCGCTCGGCGTCGGAAAAAAATCGGGAGAAATATTTAAAAACACTGATGTCAATCAGTGATGGGGTTATGATTGTCGACCCCATGGGTAAGATCGAAATGCTCAACAACACCGCCGAGGAAATGACCGGCTGGTCGGCCAGGGAAGCCCTGGGAAAACACTATTCGCTGGTCTTTGTCTTAGAACATGAAAAGGAAAGTGGAGTCGTTCCGGATCCCATTGAGGAAGCATTTCAAGATACCAACATGAAGGAATTTGACAGCCATGCGGTACTGGTTTCCAGAGATGGCCGAAAATTCCATCTGGAAGATAGTATTGCCCCTATCAGTGATGATGAAGGACATATTGACGGAGTAATTGTCATCTTTAGAGACGTTACTGAAAAGAAAGAAAAGCGGGCGGCTATTGAGTACAATAGTTTCCATGACGCCCTGACCGGTTTATACAACCGCCGATTTTTTGAAGAGGAACTGGTTCGTCTGGATACCGAAAGAAATCTGCCCCTGTCAGTCATTATTGGCGATATGGATGGATTGAAACTGACAAACGATATTTTTGGCCATGAAGCCGGTGATGAGTTGATTAAAAAGGTTTCGGAAATATTTAAAAAAGTCTGCCGGGCCGATGATATTATCGCCCGCTGGGGCGGCGATGAATTTGCCATTCTGCTGCCGCAAACCGAAAAGAAAGATGCTCAAAAACTTTCGGATCGAATCAAAGATAATTTCAGTAAAGAGAAAATAAAGTCAATCCAGGGGAATGTATCCCTGGGCGTGGCAACAAAGTATGAACCGGAAGAAGATATCGATGTCATCATTGCCAATGCCGAAGATAATATGTATATGAAAAAAACCATGAATCGGGGTAAAAAGAAGGAAGATGCCTTTAATGTTATTCTGGATAAGTTATATGGCGAATTGCCGGCGGAAGCTGAACATGCCAGAAGAACCAGTGAGATCTGCAAAAAAATTGCCCGTAAGATGAATTTGCCTGAAGCTGAAATCAATAAGGTCTCAAAAGCGGCCTACCTTCATGATATTGGAAAAGTTGCCCTGGATAAAGAGGTAGCCAGCAAAAATGAATACGTGATTGATGACACCTTCAAAGAAATGAAAATGCACCCGGTGGTCGGCTATCGGATTTTGAATGCCTTTGATCATACCATGGATCTGGCCAATATTGTGATGGGACATCATGAACGCTGGGACGGAACCGGCTATCCTCAGGGGCTCAAGGGTAAAGAAACACCCAAACTTTCCCGGGTTATTGCAGTCGGCGAGCGCTTTGATGATATGACGACGGATAAGGACTATCGAAAGGCCATCAGTATCAACGAAGCCCTGGATGAAATGAAACGCAATGTGGGTACCCATTATGATCCTGAAGTAGTGGAGGCCTTGGAAAAAGTGATTATTGATGAGAATACCTATACTACCAAGATAACCCGATAAGGGTGAAGAGTATACAACTTAAGGCCTCGGTAATGTACATTACTGAGGCCTTAAGTGTTTTTCGATGACCATGCAGAAAATTTTTACCATACCGGGGTCAAACTGAGATCCGGCACAGGAAATAATTTCGTTGATGGCTGTTTCAGGAGCGAGTGCCGCCCGGTAGGGACGGTCGTTGGTCATAGCGTCATAGGAATCGACAATGGATAAAACCCGACATTCAATAGGGATATCTTCGCCGGCGAGTCCTAACGGATAACCGGTGCCATCCCATTTTTCCTGATGCTTTAAAATCAGGTGGGAAATTTCTTTTAGTTCCGAGGATTCATTGGCAATCCGTTCGCCGATGGCACAATGGGTTTTCATCACCTTCCACTCATCCGGGGTTAAAGGACCAGGCTTTTTCAGGATACTGTCAGGAATCCCAACCTTGCCGATATCATGGAATTTAGTCAGTAACTGAATCCGATCCATCACATTCTGGGGCAAACGCAGGGCCTGGCCGATGAGGGTGGCCAGGGTGTCCATCCGATTAGTATGGCCTTCTGTCACATAATCTTTGGCTTCCAGGGCTTTCATCAAAGTTTTGACCAGATTGTTCCGGGTGCTGGATTCTTTGAGCAGCTTATTTTGGTACATATTATTATCGGCTTCCTGGAACAGGAAATCAGTATTGACCAAACCCGAGGCATGATAAGAATAACCGTAGGAAAGGGAGATCTTAAAGGTTGCATCCGGTAACTCATTCAAGCATTTTAAATGGGTATTCATCTTTTCGAGAGCTGTTTCGATGGTTTCAGGCCGCTGGTTTTTGACAATCACACCAAATTCATCGCCGCCAATTCGGGAAACAATTCCCAGCGATTGAAAACATTGGCTAATGACCTGACTGGCAGATACAATCACCTGATCTCCCATTAAATGGCCCAGAGTGTCATTGACAAATTTAAGGCCATCAATATCCAGCAGCAGGATGGTTAAATTTTTGATGTCCCTGTTGTTGATCTGCGCTAACTCGGCTTCGAAAAATCGACGGTTATAAATATGGGTCAGGGTATCTTTGTCGACCAGATCCCGCAGTTTTTTTTCCATGATGACCCGTTCGGTCATATCCCGAATCATGATCAGGACCTCTTCAAAGTTTGAAATCTGAACCCGGACTTCAAAATAATGAAGGGATTCCTGAAACGGCATCGAAAAATAATAGTCGGACAAAACCCTGGTGCGCATTACCAGGTCGATGACCTGCTTTAAATCCAACATCAGAATCTGATTTCGCATGATCTCCAGAAGGGCATAAGAACCAGTATTGAAAGAAGGATTCAGCGGCGTAATCTGACCCTTTTCGTTACTGATCAGTAAAATATCGGGAATGGTGGCAATTAAAGCCCTGGTGCGACTGTTGATCCGTTCCAGATCCAGTAGTTTAGTTTGCAGTTCGGAGTAGTAATTTTTTTTAAAGGAGTTTTCACCAAGGCCGATAATCGATTCCCGGGTAATCTCTTTTTTATTCTTGGGATTGTAAGACTCGTCCATAAATAATTCTCACCTCTTCTTTAGTCAAAACCCTCGGGTTAGTTACCATACAGGGATCATTCAGGGCATTTTCGACCAAATACTCCACCGTGCTTTCTTCAAGAGCATTCACCTTGATCCCGGGGGGGATGTTTAAACTTTCCCGGATGGAAACGATCCGGTCGATAATCATTTCAAGCAGCAGATGATCACTGACATTATCAATCGCCAGATCTAATTGTCTGGCAATGTCGCGATACCGGTCGGGAACCGTTTCAAAATTAATGCGGATAATATGTTCCAGCAGAATGCTGTTGCACTCGCCATGCGGTAAATCCAGAAGACCGCCCATAGAGTGTGACATGGCGTGGACGGCGCCGAGGCTGGCATTGGAAAAAGCCAACCCGGCCTGGAGTGAACCAAGCATCAGTTGAAACATCGTTTCGATCGTTCGCTGGGGGTCCACTGATTTTTCAATGGCATGACTAATCAGCCGGATCGATTCCAGGGCATGGACGTCGGTAAGGGATGAATGGGTATTAGATACATAAGCTTCGATGGCATGGGTCAGAGCGTCCATCGCGGTACAGGCGGTTAAATAGGGGTCCATGGACATCAGCGGAACCGGGTCGATGAGGGCCAGGTCCGGCACCACTTTTTTGCTGATAATGGCCCGTTTAATATTGGCAGAAGTGTCCTTGATAATAGCAAATTGGGAAACATCGGCTGAAGATCCGGCGGTGGTGGGAATACAAATTAGGGGCGGTCCCGGCATTTTAACTTCGTCAACACCTTCGTAGTCCAGAATATTGCCGCCATTTGAAGCCACGATACTGATGCATTTAGCACAGTCGATGGAACTGCCGCCACCGATGGCGATGATCAAATCACAACCCAGCGATAAAAAAAGATCAGCACCGAGCATCGCTTCGATATCTTTGGGATTGGGGGTTATGTCATTAAAAAAGAAGAGCTTTTCAACATGGGGACGGATCAGATTAACGGTTTCATGGAACCATTCAAAGTCCTGGATATCTTTGTCTGTTACAATCATCGGTTTTTTGGCATTAAAATGAGATATATAACGACCAATTAACAAACGGGCGTCGACACCGATAATTATTTCCGGGATCACAAATTTTCTTAGTTCCAATAGGGTTTCAGTCATAACAATAACCTCTCATTCTCGGGTGAAAATCGGTTGCTTTAGTATACCAGTTGGAATTCTATCTGTAAACATTACGGTGATGTTAAATAGGGCAATCAAATTATGGGATTACCTATACTAATTACCCGTGTCTGATGAGAATTAACGTAAATTTAACACGTTGATAATATTAATAACAGTCTCCCATGGTTATAATTTGTGACATCAACAACAGGGAGGAATGTGCTTGGATATCAATCAGAATAATGAAGAAGAGCGGTTGAGAGGGGAGCTCTTAGAAATACTTTATCAGAAAAAAATCAAGACCGTTTTTCAGCCCATCGTTTCATTGCTGGATGGATCTGTCCATGGTTATGAAGCGCTTAGCCGGGGGCCGGTCGATTCAATGCTCCACACACCGGATATGCTCTTTAAATATGCGCAAAAATTCAATAAACTCTGGGAGTTGGAATTTCTTTGCCGTTCAAAGGCCTTTGAAGCAGCTTTTAAAATAGAAAGTGAATTCAAACTTTTTTTAAATGTCAATCCCAATATTATGCAGGATGTCCAATTCAGAAAAGGATTTACCCGGGAGTATCTGGAGAAATTTGCCATTGACCCCAAACGGATTATTTTTGAAATTACCGAGAGTGAAGCCATTAATCATTTGGCGGACTTTATCAAAACCATTGACAATTACAAAGAACAGGATTATCGGATCGCCATTGATGATGCCGGCGCGGGTTATTCAGGCCTCAATTTAATTTCGGATATTCACCCCAATTATATTAAGCTGGACATGAAACTGATCCGGGATATCGACAAAGACATGACCAAACAATCGCTGGTAAGATGTTTAAACGAGTTTTCCGAATATACCGAAACCTCGCTGATCGCCGAAGGGATCGAGACCAGGGAAGAATTGCTGACACTGATCGACATCGGAGTTCAGTATGGACAGGGATATTTCATTCAAAAGCCCAATGGAATTCTAAATTCAATCTCAAAGGATGTGGTTGAAATCGTCATGGAAGAGAATGCCAATAAAAGAAAACTGCTGGATAATCGGGTGCTGGATGACCGGATTGAGTCCATCTGTAAACTGGAGAAAACCATCCCGCCGGATCTTCTCGTTTCACAGGTTCATGAAATGTTTAAAGAAAATGAAACGTTGTCCGGATTTTGTGTGGTTGAAGACCGGATTCCGATTGGGGTGATCACCCGAAATGCCCTGTATAAAAGGATTAGCGGACAATACGGGTATATTCTCTATGCCAATAAACCGGTTCGCAATATCATGGCTACGGATTTTATGCATGTGGATTGTCTGGCCACCATTGATGTCGTTGGAAAGAATGCCATGCAACGGGATTTTGACAAAATCTATGACTTTATTGTCGTTACCTGGCAGGATCAGTTTCAGGGAACCGTGACGGTAAAAGACCTGATGGAAAAACTGATCGAAATCGAATTTGTCTATGCCAAGCATCTGAATCCCCTGTCTGAACTCCCTGGCAATCTGATGATTGAGCAGCAGCTGGAGAAGGCACTCAAATCCAAAGATAAAAGAACCATTCTTTATTTCGATCTTGATAATTTTAAAGCCTACAATGATCTTTATGGGTTTGAAAATGGGGATCGGGTGTTAAAGGAGTTTGCTGAAATCTTAAAAACCCGGATCCCCCCCGAGCATTTTATTGGCCATATTGGCGGTGATGATTTTATTGCCATCGTTCCCAAAAAGAAAACCGAACAATTATGCATCAATATCATGCAGGCCTTTAATGATGCGGTGGTTAAATATTATAATAAGGAAGACATCGACAAAGGTTATATCACCTCCAAGGACCGGAAGGATGTCGAGGAGAATTTCCCCTTTCTCTCGGTTTCCATTGCCGGAGTGGCCAGCGATCACAACAAAACCATCTTTGAATTGGCGGAAACAGCAGCAAAAATAAAAAAGAAATGCAAGAAAAAACAAGGCAGTAATTATCTGTTGAGCTGATCTGATAAACATAAAAAAGATGCGCATGGCGCGTCTTTTTTTGTTTGGGAGCGGCTGCCGGGGCTCGGATGATTGAAGCTTTCTGGTAATGGGTAAGAAAGATTTAAGATCAATCAAGCGAGGAGAACCAAAATGAATAATGAATTGAGACCCCAGGTTGTGGTCAGTAAATGTATGGGTTTTGAGGCCTGCCGTTATAATGGCCAGACCCTGCCCGATAAGTTTGTCGAAAAACTGAAAGATTATGTGGATTATCATCCTGTTTGCGCCGAGGTGGAAATCGGCTTGGGGGTGCCCCGGAACCCAATTCGGCTGGTGCTGGAAAACGAGCAGATTGTTTTGTATCAACCGGCATCGGATACCGAATATACCCAGCAAATGATCGCTTTCAGTCACGAGTTTTTTGACAGTCTGAGCGAGGTGGATGGTTTTATCTTAAAAGGACGTTCGCCGTCCTGTGGAACCAAGGATGTCAAGGTCTATCTGGGCAAGTCCAAAACCACCGGTTCGATCAAAGGTCAGGGTATCTTTGCTGAGCAGGTTTTCACACGGTATCCCTACCTGGCCATTGAAGAAGAAGGCCGGTTAACCAATTTTAGAATACGGGAGCATTTTCTGGCCAAACTCTATACGATGTGTAGCTACCGCCAGGTGGAAAAAGCCGGAACCATGGCAGCGCTGGTTAAATTTCAGGCTAATAACAAATATCTGTTGATGGCTTATAGTCAGAAAGAGCAAAAAGTACTGGGGCGGATTGTTGCCAATCATGACAAGTTGCCGGTTGATGCGGTTATTAACAGTTATAAAGAGCATCTGGGCATTGCTTTTTTCAGAATTCCCCGGTATAGTAATTATATTAATGTGATGATGCATATTTTCGGTTATTTTTCGGAACATCTTTCCAGTGGTGAAAAGACCTTTATTCTGGACAGTTTTGAAAAATATAAAAACGGGAAAATTCCCCTGAGTGTTCCCATTAATATCCTTAAATCCTATGTCATCAAATATAACGACAGCTACCTTTTGGAACAGAGTATCTGGGCACCCTTCCCCGAAGAATTGATGGATATCAGCGATTCGGGAAAAATGGAAGATCTGATCAGCAAATAAATGAAATTTTCTTTGGCTGAAAAGTTTCAAATCTTTATGCAGAACTGTTTTCCGGCCCAATTCTATGATATGATTTATATATGAGGTAAAAATGAATATTTATGAAATGCCCGGACTTCCCATAAGCGATGAATTGATTTCGGTTCTAGAGCAGAATGAAAGCGTCCGAATCGAACGGATTATCAGCACCGGTCAGCAATCCGGCTGGTACGATCAGGAGGAAAGCGAATATGTGATCCTACTGGAGGGAAGGGCTCAACTGGCATTTGAAGATGACAAGACGATCACCCTGGAAAAAGGCGATACACTACTAATCCCGCCCCACCAGAAGCATCGTGTCGCCTATACCTCAGCAAACCCGCCCTGTATTTGGCTGTGCGTGTTTTATTGAGATTAATAGTAATTACAAAAAACATAAACATCTAAAATTGATTCAATACGATCGGATAAGCACGGAGATTGATAATGGAAAATGGAATAATTGGAAAAATTAAAATTTTAAAAGATGGACCCTATGTGGTCACCGGGAATATCAAACTATCAGAGAAAATAATCACTTCCCAGGGCAAGGGCTATGTTTATCGGGATGGGCGCAACCTTCCCCAGGCCAAAACCTATACCTTGTGTCGGTGCGGAAAGTCGAAAAATCCGCCTTTTTGTGATGGTAACCATTCAAAATGCGATTTTCATGGCGATGAGACGGCGTCGAAAGCTGATTTTGAGGATCGAGCCGAGTTTCTTATCGGAGCGGATCTGGATATGATGGATGACCACCGCTGTGCTTTTGCCAGATTCTGTCATCGCAACGAGGGCACCGCCTGGGAGCTGATCAGACAGTCGGATGATCCCAGACTCAAAGAAGAAGCCATAAAAGCGGCCAGTGAATGCCCGGCCGGGCGTTTAGTGGCAGTGGAAAAAGACGGATCCACCATCGAACCCGAATACGAGCCGGAGATTGTTATTCTTCAGGATCCTGAACGGGGGGTGAGTTGCGGCATTTTTGTCAAGGGCGGTATTCCCCTGCAATCGGCTGATGGCGGCCTCTATGAAAAACGCAATCGGCTGGTTTTATGCCGCTGTGGCGAATCCATAAACAAGCCTTTTTGTGATGCTACCCATGTACACATCAAATATCTGGATGAACAATAATCCGGGTGAGGAAATGTCGGGATATCGGTAAAAATTCATACCAGACAAAGGTACGCTTAACCTTTGTCTGGTATGATGTTATTTCAGCCAAGAATAACTAAGTTGCTTAATATGGGTTGATCAGTGAGAGGGCATAATTTACCGGCTACTCTTTGGAATGAGGAAGTGTATGAATCTTCAAAACGTGTTGTTGAATTTAATCGTATTTGCATTGCCAATCCTTGCTGTCATTTACATTTTTGTAGGCATCAAGCTTTTAAAACAAAAAGTGGATGGACAGTTTAACTACTTTTCCGTACTGATGTTTTCCGCGGCAATTTATGCATTTGGTTATTTTCTTTCGCTCAATTCTCAAAATATTGAAATGATGATCTTTGCCCGGAACTTTGAGAATCTGGGAGTGATTTTTATTCCAACATTTGGAATACTGTTTGTTTCTCAATTTGTAAAAAAGAAAATATCAGATCAGATAAAGTACTTATTGTATATTCTTTCCAGTGTTATGTGGATTGTTTATATCACCAATCCGATTCACCATTTGGCTTTTAACTGGGTGAAATTGACAAAGGTTAATGGTTTTTCGGTGGCCAGCACCTCAAAAAACATCGGGTATTACCTGATTCTTGCTTATTATGCAATGTTTATATTATTTTCTACGATTGAATTAATAAAAGTGCTTAAAAAATCAAAGTCCCCGAGTCTGAAAAAGAGCTATCGGTTTGTCCTCTTGTCACTCCAGGTATCCTGGGTTGCGGTGTTGGTGATTCTAATTGGTTTTGACAAATATATTGATCCCACGCCAATAGTGATTTTGTTTATTTTAGCCATGATTGGGATGAATGAAGTTAAAAATGATCTGTTCGAGCTGGAAATAAATCGCTGGAAACAAACTTTCTGGAAGATTGGCGAGGTGGCATTTCTAATTAATGCCGATCATGAAATTATTTGTATCAATCCCGTTGCGAACCTTTTTTTTGATGGAAAAAAGGAAAGCATTTCAGAAATTCAGAAAATTCTTGATCAAGGCGATCATAAACGAAAACCGGTCAAAATAAAGGTTGGGCAAGATATTCGCTGGCTATATGTCAATAAAAATGATTTTGATATCAAGCGAAAGCTGGTCAGTTATATGTTGGTGGATTTTACCGATCGCCACCAGGCCGAAATAGCCCTAAAAGAAAGCGAAGAAAGACACCGGTTGCTGATCACCCAAATGGCTCAGGGGCTGGCGGTTCATGAGGTAATCTTTGATCAATCCGGCCAGCCGGCCGATTTTCGATATCTGGATGCCAATGACAGTTATGAAAAACTAATTGGTTTGAAGCGGGCAGACATCATCGGCAAAACAGCCATGGAAGTCTCCCCGGGAATGGATAAAAGCTGGATCGGAAAATACGGACAGGTGGCAATGACCGGTCAGCCGATCCATTTTGAACACTATGACAAATATATAGATAAATATTTTGAAGTGGTTGCCTATTCACCCCGATTCAAACAATTTGCCGTGATTATTTCCGACGTAACGGAGCGAAAACTGGCCGAGAAAGAAATCCGTTATCTAAGTTATCATGATTATCTGACCGGCCTTTATAATCGGCGGTTTTATGAAGAAGAACTGGGACGGCTGGACATTCCTGAAAATTTACCGATTACCCTGATTATGGCCGATGTGAATGGGCTAAAATTGATTAACGATTCCTTTGGCCATGCCAAGGGCGATGAGCTGTTAATAAAAGCAGCCCGGTTGATAACAGAAGCCGTTCCCGAAGGCAGCATTGTCGCACGGCTGGGTGGGGATGAGTTTATCGTGATTCTGCCTCAAACCGATATTTTCCAGGTCGTTGATGTAGTCAATGACCTGAAAGCTAAGACTGCAAATGACAAAATCGGGGCAGTTGATATTTCGATATCCTTTGGTTATGAAATCAAGGAAATGGAAGGCCAGGATATTCAAGAAATCTATAAACGGGCGGAAGACGATATGTATCGGCATAAGCTCTACGAAAGTGCCAGCATCAAGAACAAAACCATCGAGCTGATTATGAATACCCTCTATGAAAAGAGCAGTCGGGAAATGCTCCATTCCCGACGAGTGGGCAAGATTTGCAGATCCATTGCCATCGAAATGGGGTTGAGCAAGGATGCCGTCAATCAAATTGGTGCGGCCGGTCTGATGCATGATATTGGGAAAATGGGCATTGACGAGAAAATTCTCAATAAAGAAGGATTGCTGAACTTCGAGGAATGGCAGGAAATCCAGCGTCATCCTGAAATAGGATATCGGATTTTGAGTTCCTCCAATGAATTTTCAGAAATGTCCAAATATGTCTATGAACATCATGAACGATGGGACGGGAAAGGTTATCCCAAAAAACTGAAACAAGAAGAAATATCCATTCAGGCAAGAATTATCGGGGTGGCAGATGCCTATGATGCCATGACCTGCGATCGAACCTACCGCAAAGGACTGAGTCAGACCGAAGCCATCTACGAGCTGAAAAAGAATGCCGGAACTCAATTTGATCCGGAAGTAACACGGATATTTATTGAAAAAGTTCTTGCTGACGAGTTTTTAATTGTCCCCCCAAACAAAAACGGGGCAGGTTCTGAAACATAGTCGCAAAAAGAGTAATAATCTAATCCCGTCGGGAATGATCCGACCAGCTTAAGGAGTCTGAAACCAGGCTCTTTTTTTGTGTAAAAATTAACAGAGATATCAGCGATTTTACCTCCAATTCGCTGTATATTCAGATTCATTTCTGGTATAATGAACAAAACCATTAGGAATATCTTTATCAAACCGATTTTATGCGCGCAACATAAGGGGATGTTGGATGGAGATTTGTGATAATGGTTATTTTTTAAGGCTCTAATGATCAGGTCATAAGCGAAAAAAGCGATTGAAGTTGTGTGATTGGACAGGAAAGAAGGTTATTATGAGGATAGGATATGCATGTTTAACAGTAGGTGTACTGAATACTGAGCTGAAAACGTGCTTACTTAAAAATGCGTCCGATGAAAAATTGACTGAATTGATCAAGCATAATTTGAACGCGCTTGAAAATATGCTTGACTATAATATCGATAATAGGGTTGAATTGTTTAGAATCAGCTCATCACTGATCCCTTTTGGATCGAATCCGGTTAACCGGATCATCTGGTGGGAAGTGTTTGAAAAGCAGTTAAAAAAGATTGGCAAGAAAATTACCAAAAGCGGGATGCGGGTTTCTATGCATCCGGGACAGTATACGGTGTTAAACTCGGCGGACGAAAATATCGTAACAACCGCCATCGCAGATCTGAATTATCACGCCCGCATCATGGATAGCCTGGGGCTGAGTCCGGAAAATAAGATTATCCTTCACGTGGGTGGGGTTTATAATGACAAAAAACAGGCGGTTAAACGATTTTTAAAAAATTACGAACGGCTGGATGAAACCGTCAAAAAGCGACTCGTCATTGAAAATGATGATAAATCCTACACTATCAGTGATGTTCTGATAATCGGGAAAGCCCTCGACATTCCGGTGGTCTTTGATAATCTTCATCACCAGGTAAATCCCTGCGATGAAAATAAGCCGGATTGTTATTGGATTGATGTCTGCAAAACTACCTGGAAAAGTCAGGATGGCAATCAGAAGATTCATTACTCCCAACAGAATCCGGAAAAAAAATTGGGATCCCATTCCAAAACAATTGGGATTACCGAATTCATGGCCTTCTATCAGGAATTGAAAGGCAGAGATCTGGATATCATGCTGGAAGTCAAAGACAAGAATCTGTCAGCTATTAAATGCATTAATTGCACAATTGAGCCAAAAGCAATCAATCGACTGGAAAATGAGTGGAGCAAGTATAAATATGCCGTGCTGGAAAGATCGCCGCTTGATTATCTGGAGATTCGAAAATTGCTTAACAATAAGGATAGCTACCCGAGTATTGAATTTTATAATCTTATCGAAAGCTCTTTTCAGAAAGAACCGACGATTGGAAACTCGATTAATGTGGCCCAGCATATTTGGGGATATTTCAGAACGATTGCCCTGCCCAGTGAAAAGAAATATTTTTTAAAACTCCTGGATCAATATGAGAGAGGCGAGGCGTCCATCAAAAAAGTGAAGAAAAATCTTTGGAAAATGACTGTTAAGTACGAACAGTCCTATCTGTTAGACTCATACTATTATGTTATTATTTGATTAAAATGAAGTGGATGGGGTTATTGAAGTTTATTTTTCAATAATGAATCAGAAAGTGCAAGGAAAGATCATGTTAAATGCCGAAATCAGAGAATTAGTTAAGTATCTGAAGAATATTGTTGCTGATGAAAAGCCGGATAATGATGTTCTGGAAAAATACCGGGAGGATCCGGATTTTATTGAGCTCGATGAGATGGTGCACGAAATTAGAAGCGCCTGCAAAAAGCATTTTGAAATGATTTTTGACTTGTTCCCTGATCCAACCATTATTACCACCATGGAAGACGGGAAATTATTAGCCTATAACCGGGCCTTTTTAAAAATGATTCGGACAAGGGGAAAAACCATCATTGATGAATCTTTTAACATCCACGATTTATATTTCGAATTGGATAAAAGAGATCAGTTAATCGCCGAGTTGAAACGAACCGGCGTCAGTGAGAACATGGAAATCATGGTGAATGATGCAAATAATGAGATGTTTGTGGGTCTGGTTTCCGCTCAGGCTATCAACATTGACGGAGCCCCGCATATCCTAAGCGTGATCAGGGATATTACTGAAATCAAACGATTAGAAGAAGAAATTGCCCAGCTATCGATCAAGGATAAGCTGACCCAGGTATTTAATCGACCTAAACTTGATGAATTTCTACAATGTGAACTGGAACGATCCGAGCGGACAAAGGCGCCGTTTGCAATTATTCTGGTAGATGTGGATTCACTCCGAAATATCAATGATACCTACGGAAATCCGGTGGGAGATAACTTGCTGATAGCAATCGCAGCGATGCTTAAACAAAATATCCGGGTGACAGATATTGTCGGTCGCTGGAGCGGTGAGGAGTTTTTGGTTATTCTTCCGGACACCGATGAACAGGGTGCCGTTACGCTGGCAGAAAAAATCAGAACGATCGTTGAAAATACCGATTTTACGACAGTCGGGAAATTAACCGCCAGTTTTGGGGTATCGGCCTATCGCAAAGACTTGCTGCCGGCAACCATGATTTCCAGAGCCCATGCGGCCCGAAATCGAGCCAAAGAAAAGGGCCGAAACCGCGTAGAATGTCAGTAATAGAAGATACGAAGGAAAAATGATGGACGAGGTGACCTGTGGAAACGAGACAATTAAAGATTTTAGTGATTGATGACAACCGGGATAATGTGATTGTCTTAAAAGCCCTGATTCGTGATGCCTTTCCAGAAGCCAGTGTTTTGATGGCTTTCGACGGTATAACCGGATTTGAAATGGCGGCAGCGGAAGATCCGGATATTATTTTCATGGATATTATCATGCCGGGGATGGACGGTTTTGAAGTGTGCCGAAAATTAAAAGCCAGAACCGATCTGGCCGATATCCCGGTGGTTTTTGTGACGGCCTCCCGGGGTGATCGGGAACATCGGATCATGGCTCTGGAATGCGGCGGAGAAAGCTTTCTTTCCAAACCCATTGATGAACAGGAACTGATTTCTCAAATTAGAGCAATGGAGAAGATCAGACGGGCCAATATTCAAAAACGCAATGAGAAAAAACGGCTTAACATCCGGGTCAGAAAACAGACTGAGGCCTTAAAGGCTGCCCATGCCCGGACTCTCAAACTCCTGAAATCCCTGGAAAAAGAGAATGAAGCCCGAAAAAAAAGCGAAAAAGCCCTGGTTGAAGCTCAGAAACTGGCCCATTTAGGGAGTTATGAGTTAGATTTTGAAAATGACAAAATCAACTGCTCAGAGGAAGTTCTGAATATTTTTGGGGTTGCTTCGATTGAAGAAGTAAATACCAAAGAACGGTTTCTCCAATTTGTCCAGCCCGATGAAATCCCCGGCATTCTGGAAAACATCAACAAGGTAATGGTAAAAAAATCCACAGCTGATTTTATTTTCCGGATCCTTCGTCAGGATGGCGAAGAACGGATCATCAATTTGCGGATGATCCCTCAATTTGATCAGAACAAAAAGCACATTGGCAATTTTGGAACGATTCAGGACATCACCCGGATCAGAAAAACCGAAGAAGAAATCCGCTATCTGAGTTATCATGATTACCTGACCGGTCTGTTTAACCGGCGCTTTTATGAAGAGGTCCTGATTAAACTGGATACCGAAGAAAATTACCCCTTGACCCTGGTCATGGCCGATGTCAATGGTTTAAAGATGATCAATGATTCCTTTGGACATGCGGTGGGGGATGAACTGCTGCAGATGGCTTCAAATGTCATAAAAAGTGGTTGCCGGGAAAATGATGTGATTGCCAGACTGGGCGGCGACGAATTCGTTATTATTTTGGCCAGAACCGATGCGGAAACAGCGGCGCTGATTATCAAAAGACTGGAAATGTTAGCGTCGCAAGAAAAAATAAGAGGGCTGAAACTCTCCATTGCATTTGGCAGCCGAACAAAAACCCGAAAAGAAGAGAATATCCAGAAAGTGCTTAAGAATGCCGAGGACGACATGTATCGTCATAAACTGTACGAAAGCGCCAGCATGCGCAGCAAAACCATTGAACTGATTATGAACACTCTGTATGAAAAGAGCAACCGGGAAATGATGCATTCAAACCGGGTCGGTCTGATCTGCGAAAAAATTGGCATGCGGATGAAGCTGGATCAGGATGAGATCAATCAGATCCGGACCGCGGGATTGATTCACGATATTGGCAAAATGGGGATTGACGAAAAGATCCTGAATAAACCGGGGACCCTCAGTGATGATGAATGGAAAGAAATCCAACGGCATCCCGAAATCGGTTATCGGATCCTCAGTTCAGCAAATGAATTTTCGGAGATGGCCAACTGTATTCTGGAACATCATGAGCGATGGGATGGGCGAGGTTACCCCAAAGGTTTAAAAGGCGAAGAAATTTCACTGCAGGGTAGAATTGTGGCAGTGGCAGATTCCTTTGATGCGATGACCAGTGATCGAACCTATCGAAAAGGTCTGGCGAAGGAAGAAGCAATCGCAGAAATTAAGCGTTGCGCCGGAACCCACTTTGATCCGCTGGTAGCAAAAATACTGGTCGATGTGGTCCATTCGGAAAAGATTCATTAGGGAGCACGGGCAGATTATCACAATCAGCCGGACGAACAGGGGGATGCTAATGGAAACACAGACAGAACACTTCATTTTCGAGATGATTAGGATTATGAACGAGACCTACAAAATAGATCTGACCATCTATGATGACGCTTTTCTGTTAAAATCGCTGGAACGGCGGATAACGGGCATAGATGTCAGCCAGTCGGACTACCCTTTTTATTTACAGGAAAATCGTCATGAAGCAGACGGTTTAATGGCATCTTTTCAGATTACCTATAGTCAGTTTTTTCGGAATTCCCTTACTTTTGCAGTGCTGGAGCAGCTGGTTTTACCCCATCTCTTCAGCCAGCAGCCGGAAAACAGCGAAATCAGAGTGTGGTCGGCAGGCTGTTCCACTGGTCAGGAAGCCTATTCCATTGCGATGCTGTTGGAAGAGATGAGCCGGGCATCGTCAAAACCGATACGGTTTCGAATTTTTGCGACCGATCTGTCCCAGGAGGCGCTTAATATCGCCAGAACAGGTATTTATGACGAGGATAGCGTTGCAAACATCCGGATAAAACACCTGAATAGCCATTTTAAAAAACAGGGCGAAGCTTACGCGGTTACCCCCGGATTAAAAGCAAAGATTGATTTTTCAGAGTATGATTTATTGGATGCCCATTCCAGTAATCCGCCGGATAGTATTTTTGGTGATTTTGATATCATTTTTTGCTGCAACCTGCTTTTTTACTACCGCAATGATGTGCGAAGGTCAATTGTCAAGAAGCTTAAACGTTCACTAGCCGAAGGCGGCTATTTAGTCACTGGTGAGGCTGAATCCATCTTTATGGGAAAAGACGAGGATTTGAAGATGATGTCTTCCAGCGCTCCGATATTTCAAATCAAACTGTAGTAGTGTGAGCATTTTGTGAATTAATCTCATGCGACAAACAGACACATTAGCCTCATGCATGAATTTAAAACCAAACAACCATTGTGCTGTGTTTCCAGAATTGTTGCACTTTATATAAATGGTCCAGGGAGAAAATATGAACATCAAAAATTTAAAGGTAAAAACACAGCTCAGAATCGGTTTTTCGATGATTCTATTTTTCGTAATTTTATTAGGTATTCTGTGTTATGTCCAAACCAATACCATTGTCAATCAGGCCGAAACCATGTATAACCACCCCTTTCAGGTTACCAAAGCGATTGGTCGTCTGGACGCCGATATTCTCAGCATGCGGGTGGGGGTAAGAGATCTGATTTTGGCCAATACTCAGGAAGATCGTGAAAACGCCATCGAATTGATGGAACAATACGATGCTGATATTCAGATCCAGTTTGATGTATTGCGGAAGCTTTATTTAGGACCGGAACAGGACGTGGAGGAAGCTTATAAAGCCTACATCAACTGGGAAACCGCCCGGGCGGAAATTGTTGAAAGCACCCTTGCCGGGGATCTGGAAGCGGCCAGAAAAAGTCTGCTGCCGGGAGAAAAGGTGGGGATTTATCGGGAAACATTAAATGATAAAATGGCCGTTGTGGAAATTTTTGCCAGCAACAAGGCCGATGAATTATATCAGGATTCGACTGACTTATACACAAAAATAAAAATGCAATTGTCGATGATTATTCTGCTGATTATTGTGTTATCAGTGCTGGTCAGCTTTATTTTACTCCGGAGTATTCAGGAACCGCTAAACGAGCTCACCCGAACAACCGATGAGTTCCAGAATGGCAATCATAGCACCAGGAGTAACTATCATTACGACAATGAATTTGGAAGGCTGTCCGAATCCTTTAATATGCTGGCGGATGATATTCAGAAAAACATGGAGCTGAATGAACGAACCGCTAATTTCATCAAGATCATGTTGGGTGAAGAAGATGCCCGAAAATTCTTCAGGAAAACCCTGAATACCCTGTCCCGATACACGGATTCCCAGGTAGCCGCCGTTTATCTGTTTAATGCCAATAACAATCAGTTTGAACATTTTGAATCCATCGGTATGGACGAGCAGGGCCGGGCCGCATTTGGCGGAAATACCCTGGAAGGTGAATTCGGAGCTTCGGTGGCCAGTGGCCGATATACGCATATCAAAGATATTCCAGAGGATTCACGGTTTGCCTTTTATGCGGTCAGCGGGAAGTTTATACCCCGGGAAATCATTACCATTCCGATTATTTTTGGGGGTGAAGTCATTGCGGTGGTGTCCCTGGCTGCCATTGGTAGATACAATCAAAAAGCCATCGATTTTATTGAAAAAACCATTAGTACCATGAGTACCCGAATTGAAGGAATCCTGGCCTATCGGACCATTAAAGAGTTTTCGGAAAAATTGGAGCACCAGAACCGGGAACTGGATGCTCAAAAGAATGAAATGGAAGAACAGTCGGTGGAACTGATCCATCAGAATATTGAACTGGAAATGCAGAAAAAAGAACTTAATGAGGCCAATCAGCTTAAAACAAACTTTTTGTCTAACATGAGTCATGAATTGCGGACCCCCCTAAATTCAGTCATTGCCCTTTCAGGGATTTTGAACCGTCGCCTTAAAAATGAGATTCCTGAAGAAGAATACAGCTATCTGGAAGTCATCGAACGGAATGGCAAAAACCTGCTGGCCCTGATTAATGATATACTTGACATCTCCCGGATCGAGGCTGGCCGGGAAGAGTTTGAGATTACCACCTTTAATATCAACCAATTACTCAATGAGGTGGTGGAAATGCTGGCACCTCAGGCCAATGAGAAAAACGTGATCTGTATCAACAGGGCCAAAGATACCGCTGTATATATCAACAGCGACAGCGATAAGTGCCGTCATATTCTGGAAAACCTGGCCGGAAATGCGGTTAAATTCACTGAAAAAGGTCAGGTTGAACTTTCCGTGGGTCAGAATGGCGAAAACATTGAAATTCGGGTCAAGGATACCGGAATTGGTATCGAGGCAAATTATCTACCCTTTATTTTTGACGAATTCAGACAAGGCGATGGCAGCACCTCCCGTAGGTTTGGCGGAACCGGACTGGGGTTGGCCATTGCCAAAAAATACGCCAACCTTCTGGGCGGTATAGTCAGCGTAAAAAGCGTGGTGAATGAGGGTTCGGAGTTTATCCTGGCGCTGCCGATCAATTACTCACCCGAAAATAAGGTAACGGAGCCAGCCTTTGAAGCAGCACGGGAAGAATTTAAACAAGCACAGAACACACTGGCGAAAGCAACCGGTCTAAAATTGTCCGGCAAACCCTCGGCTGATGCTTCGGCAAAAACCTTACTGATAGTGGAAGATAGCGAACCAGCAATAATTCAGATCCGAGATCTGCTGGAAGAAAGTGGATATACGATTAAAGTGGCCAGAGATGCCAAAGAAGCCTTTCAAATAGTGGCGGAAGTTATCCCTGATGCCATGGTTCTGGACTTAATGATACCAGGAATTGACGGGTTTGAGCTGCTCCGTACCCTCCGGGAAGCTGAACCTACAGCCGATGTACCGGTGTTAGTCCTCACAGCCAAGCATATTACCAGAGATGAACTGAAATATCTGACCAAGAACAATATTCACCAATTGATTCAAAAAGGTGATGTTAACCGCGAAGAACTGAAAAAAGCCATCGCTTCCATGCTTTATCCGGAAACACAAGCAAAAAAAGTCAGGAGTTACGAACCCCGAACTGATCAGCGCAAACCACTGGTACTGGCAGTGGAAGACAACCCGGATAATATGATCACCGTGAAAGCACTGCTCAATGATCATTTCAGAGTGCTGGAAGCGGCTGATGGCCAAGCGAGTATTGAGATGGCAAAGCAATTTGTACCAGATCTGATCCTGATGGATATTGCCCTTCCGGGAATTGATGGAATCCAGGCATTTAAAGCCATTCGGAGCCTGCCTGGGTTGGAAAATATCCCTGTCATTGCCCTGACAGCCAGTGCTATGACCCAGGACCGCGAAGGGATTTTAGCCCAGGGGTTTGATGCCTTTATTCCCAAACCAATCATCGAACGGGAGTTTTTAAAAGTAATACAAGAGGTACTCTATGGCCGATAAACAATTGAAGTTTTTAGCAATCGATGATAATCAGGACAATCTGATCACCCTGCGGGCATTGATCCGGGAAGCCTTTCCGGAAGCCCTGGTGCTGACTGCCACCACTGGTCTCAAGGGCATTGAGATTGCCGGGGCAGAAGACCCGGATGTGATTCTGCTGGACATTGTGATGCCGGGAATGGATGGTTTTGAGGTCTGCCATAAACTCAAGGCTGAACAGCGCACCAAAGAAATCCCAGTTGTTTTTGTAACCGCCATTAAAGGGGATCGGGAGCATCGCATCCTGGCCCTTGAATCCGGAGCTGAGGCTTTTTTGGCTAAGCCCATCGACGAATCAGAACTTACCGCCCAGATCAGGGCGATGGTAAAAATAAAAACAGCCAATCGGCAAAAGCAGGACGAACAAGGCCGGCTGGCGCAGATGGTAGAAGAAAAGACAGCCGCATTGAAAGCCGCTCACATCAAAACAATGGAGCTACTGGAGAGTTTAAAAGAAAGTGAAGAAAGAAATCGGCGGCTGATAACCCAAATGGAACAGGGATTGGCGGTGCATGAGGTTCTTGTTGACAGTGATGGAAACCCCACGGACTGTAACTTTTTATATGTGAACGCCAGCTTTGAACGGCTTACCGGCTTTAAGGGCGCCGATATTATCGGGAAAACCCTGACTGAAATCATGCCTGATTCAAAAGAATTTCTGGTTGCAACATACGCGCAATTACTAAAAACAGGAACATCAATCCGCTATGAAAAATATTTCCAGCAATTTGAAAAATATTTTGAAGTGGTGGCATATTCGCCCGAACCGCAGCAGGTGGCAGTGATCGTTTCCGACATAACCGATCGAAAGCGAACCGAAGAAAAGATTCGCTATTTAAGCAATCATGATTACCTGACCGGGGTTTATAACCGACGTTATTACGAAGAAGCCTTAGCCACGATAGATACGGGTGAAAATCTGCCTTTAAGCCTGGTTATTTCTGATGTGAATGGGCTGAAACTCATCAATGAATCATTCGGACATGAGCTGGGTGATGAGTTGCTTAAAAAGGTGGCCGGGGTAATTCTCAATGAGTGCCGGAATCAGGATGTGGTGGCCCGGCTCAGCGGCGATGAATTCATTATTTTGCTGCCTCAAACGGATGAGAGCCAAACTTCAAAAATAGTCAAACGGATGCGAGCTGCCGCCCAGGAACAATCAGTTGGTGCCATCAATTTCTCCATTTCATTTGGATATGAAACTAAAATCAATAGCGATCAGAATATTCAGGAAGTATTGAAAAATGCCGAAGACAATATGTACCGCCATAAGCTTTACGAAAGTGCCAGCATCAAGAATAAAACCATCGATTTAATTATGAACACCCTCTATGAAAAAAGTAGCCGGGAAATGCTGCACTCGCAACGGGTCAGTGAGATCTGCGAAAAAATTGCGTATAAAATGAATTTCGACCAGGACGATATCAGTCAGGTTAAGGCCGCCGGATTAATTCACGATATCGGGAAAATGGGTATTGATGAAAAAATCCTCAATAAGCCTGGCGGACTGGATCCCGATGAATGGAAAAAAATCCAGCGGCATCCAGAGATTGGGTATCGGATTTTAAGTTCGTCCAATGAATTTTCAGAATTAGCAAAATATGTGCTGGAGCATCAGGAACGATGGGACGGAAAAGGCTACCCGAAACAGCTGAGTGGAGAAGAAATTTCAATCCAGGCCCGCATCATTGGCGTAGCGGATGCCTTTGATGCGATGACCTGTGACCGGGCTTATCGTAAAGGACTGAGTGTGGCCGAAGCGGTTTCTGAAATAAAAAAATGCGCCGGCACCCAGTTTGATCCGGAAGTTGCATCTGTATTTATTAAAAGAGTCTTAAACGTTGATTAAAAACTAGAATTAAATTGCCGAATCACGGGTATATAGAAGATTAGTTTCATTTAAATAGTATTATATGATAAAATGAAAAAGTCCAACTGACAAAAAGAAAACAGGTGCAATCTTGATAACTGGGAGTCAGGGAAAATAATTTTTAAAGGAAAGTAAGAAAACAATTGAAAAATAAACAAGAGATGAAAATTGAAGAAGCAATACAGTCATTGATTAAAGGTAATCTAAAGTTTTTAAGCACAAAAGAAGATGGACATAGTAACCAGATAATTAAAACCATACCAGCCCAAAATGGGCAAAATCCATATGCTGTCGTTATAACATGTTCGGATTCTCGGGTACCCCCAGAGCACATTTTTTCAGCGGGCATTGGAGATCTTTTCGTAATTCGAACCGCCGGAAATGTAATTGGAGATTTTGAATTAGGTAGTATTGAATATGCAGTTGGGCATTTGGATGTACCACTGATTTTAGTATTAGGTCACAATCATTGCGGGGCAGTAGCGGCAGCGATGGAAGGCCATGGTGAGGGAAACACCCAAAAGATACTGGATGAAATAATGCCAGCCATATCAGGTGAAGATGATGTTGATAAATGTGAAAATTTGAATATTGAGAATAGTTTTTGCAGGATAAGTGAAAGTGAAATCTTAAGGAACTTGATAAGCAAAGGAAAAGTAAAGGTTGTTTCAGGGAAATATGATATTGAAACGGGAGTAGTTGAGTTCTTTCAAAAGACCTGTTGCAAATCAGCATAGTTTTTGGACTTATGCAAATTCAGATACAATTTTATTTGAGATAAATTGGTTGACTTTAAGACAAAGAAATTTGGGATAAACGAAAACTGCCGAAACCTGTAGGTATAAGACTTTAAATGCACCAGTGATTAAAGATTATAATAATCAGATTCTGGATAATGCCTGAATTTGAAAGGAGACGAAGATGAAACGAAGATTTGTGGTTCTTCTGGGGATATTTGGTGTGGTAGCAGTATTATTCTTGGGCTCCGGCTGCAAAAAAGCGGTCATCTCGAAACCGGATGCAGAGGTGCTAAATTCTTTTGATGCCGTCATAGTTGAAAAAACCAATGATTTCGGATTCAACCTCTACAAAAATCTGGCCCGGGGGAACGAAAACATGATGATTTCTCCGGTGGGGGTATCATTGGCAATGGAGATGGCCTATAATGGCGCAACCGGAGCGACCCGGGAGGCCATGGCAAAGGCGCTGAATATTCAGGGGATTGATATCGACAGCCTGAACAAAAATAATCTGGCGCTGATATATTTTTTAACCACGGCGGAGCCAAAAATAACCTTGAATATTACCAATTCGATCTGGATGGTTGAAGATTTTAAATTTTCAGAAGCATTTATCAAGACGGTGCAGAATGATTATCATGCGACGGCAAAAAAGTTGGATTTTGCAGATCCCAAGTCTGCCGCTGAAATCAACAAATGGGTGGATGAGCAAACTAAGGGAACCATCAAGGAGATTGTCGCGCCGCCAATTGACCCGGAAACGATCATGTTTCTGATTAATGCCGTTTATTTTAAAGGTGCATGGACCAACCCCTTTGAGCAGGACCTCACCACCGACCAGAGTTTTGAACTGGCCGATGGACAGACTGTGACCGTGCCCACTATGTACCAGAGCGGCTCTTTTGATTATTTTAAAACCTCCGGTTTTCAGGCCTTGCGGCTTCCCTACGGTGAAGATGAACAAATGGCCATGGTACTTTTTTTACCCAATGAAGATGCCAGCCTGGATGAATTCCAGAAACAGCTCAATCAGGCTAACTGGTCAAGCTGGATGGGGCTTTTTGAGACAAAAGAGGGCAGCCTGTTGTTACCGAGGTTTACCATGGAATATGAAAAGTCTCTCAATCAGGCGCTGACAGATTTGGGCATGGGCGTAGCTTTTGAAGCCGGAATAGCTGACTTTTCAGGAATGGCAGCAACAGGGACGGCTGGCGATATTTATATCAGCGATGTTAAGCATAAAACCTTTATTCAAGTGGATGAAGCCGGTACTGAGGCAGCAGCCGTGACCTCGGTGGAAGTCGGCGTCACCAGCATGCCTGCTTACGACTTTGAACTCAATTTTGATCGACCCTTCTTCTATGTGATTCAGGATTGCGAAACCGGTGCCATCATCTTTATGGGATCGGTACTCGATCCCAGTAAATAAAAGTTAAGCTAATGTTCGGTGTTGTTCTGACAGACAGTGCCGGACATTTTTCTTTGGCTTTTTTTAAGATTTCAGGCTATTTTGGTTGTAATTCTATAAAAATGTTGTAATTTTCAGGATAAAAAAGTAAACTTAACGATGTGAGTTTATTTATTGTTTCATTGCGGTATATCATAATGTGATGCGTTCCCGGAACAAAACGACTTAAAATTACAGACAAAAGAGAGGGAAAAATGGGATTTTTAGAAATATTAAAGGCAATCTTTCTGGGGATTGTGGAAGGTGTAACCGAGTGGCTGCCAATCAGCAGTACTGGACACATGATCTTGGTGGATGACATTATTAAATTGAACATGTCCGATCCATTCATCGAAATGTTTTTGTATGTTATTCAATTAGGAGCAATTTTAGCGGTGGTTTATATCTATTGGCATAAACTGGTGCCGTTTTCCTTTAAAGATAAAAAAATAATGATCAGGAAAAACACCGTCATTCTCTGGTCAAAAATTGCGGTGGCCTGCATCCCGGGGATCTTGGCCTATTTGCTGCAGGACAGTCTTTTTGATACCTACTTTATGAATTCAATAACTGTTTCAGCGATGTTGATTCTGTATGGGATTCTATTTATCGTGATTGAGAATTACAATAAAAAGCGCCAACCGGAAGTCGTCAAATTATCGCAGCTGACCTATAAAAAAGCCTTACAGATTGGCGCCTTTCAGGCACTGTCGATTGTACCGGGGACATCCCGTTCCGGGGTAACCATCCTGGGTGGAATGATTTTGGGGACATCCCGAACCGTGGCTGCCGAATTTACCTTCTTTATGGCCGTTCCGGTGATGTTTGGGATCAGTTTATTAAAACTGATTAAATTCGGCTTTGCCTTTACCCTCTGGGAAGTAGTTATTTTATTGGTTGGGATGATCGCGGCCTTCATTACCTCCATATTGGCGATTAAATTTTTAATGACCTATATCAAAAAGCATGACTTTAAAATCTTTGGTTGGTATCGCATTGTCTTGGGTGTGATTGTCTTGTTGTACTTCTTTATCACTGGTAATTAGGCCGATTTGAAATACACGTATATTGAAAGGAAGAAAAAATGATTAAAATTGATCAGGAAAAATGTATTGGCTGTGGCGCCTGTGTTGATGATTGTTTCCCCAATGATATTGTTTTAAAAGAGGATAAGGCGACACCACTAAATCGAACATGCATAAAGTGCGGACACTGCATTGCGATCTGCCCGGTTGATGCGGTGAGTATAAGCGATTATGATATGGCTGAGGTTAAAGAATATCAGGCGGACAGCTTTGATATCACACCGGATAATCTGCTCAATTATATTAAGTTCAGACGTTCGGTTCGTCAGTTTACAGATCAACCCATTGAGAAGGATAAAATTGAACAGATTATTGAAGCAGGACGCTTTACCCCAACCGGTAGCAATAGTCAGAATGTTTCATATATTGTGGTTCAGGATGAGATACGGAAGCTGACCGGACTGGGACTTGAAGGCCTGAATAAAATGGGTGAAAATATTTTAGCAGATAAACAAAACAAAAATACATTATTTAAGTATTATGCAAAACGCTGGATGAAAATGTATGAAGATTATTTGGCCGATCCCGAATTACCGACAAGTCTTTTTTTCAAAGCCAAGGGCTTGATTTTAGTGGTTTCTGATGCGCCAATAAATGGTGGGTTAGCGGCCAACTCGATGGAATTGATGACCCATGCCCAGGGATTGGGCATGTTTTACAGTGGTTTCTTTGTCAGGGCAGCTTATCGCAATCCCAAAATCAAAGCCTTTTTGGGTATTGATGAAAGCAAAGAAGTGATCGCCTGTCTGGTAATGGGATACCCCGATGTTAAATACCAAAGAACCGTGCCCCGAAAAAAACCGGAAGTAACCTGGCGATAAGACCATCAGTCTGGCAGGAATGGAATTTAAACGCGAGGTGAAAGATGGCTTATCTGGAATTCCGAAATATCCAGTTGAAATATGATCAGCGACTGATTTTTTCAGGTTTCAATCTGGAAATTGAGCAATACGAAAAAGTTCTTTTCTGTGCGCCTTCGGGTCGGGGAAAGACCAGCCTGGTTAAAATGCTGCTGGGCTTTGTGGTGCCGGAAGCAGGTGAAATATATGTCGATGGGATTAGGCTGTCTGGGGAAACCGCGAATGGTATTCGCAGCAAGATCTGCTATGTGAGTCAGGATGCTGATATTCCCAAAGGAATTGTCAGGGATGTTTTTGCGGCGGTTTTTAAATTTTCGGTCAACCGTCATTTGAATTACCAGGAAGCGGTGTTAAGTGACTGGCTGGAGACCATGGCGCTGCCGCAAGACACCCTGGAAAAGAATGTCGACGCCCTTTCCGGCGGCGAACGGCAGCGATTGGCCCTGATTCTGGGAATTCTGCTGGATCGCGACATCTGGATCCTGGACGAAATCACCACCGGGCTCGATCTGGGCCTCAAGACAAAAATGGTGGAGCTGCTGTTAAGCTATAACAAAACCATTTTAGTGGTTTCCCACGACGACATTTATCAAAAGCGGGGACTCCGGGAGGTGAGCTGGTAATGGGCGTTCAGGAGATACCTTTTTATACCCCGTTCTACCTGCTGATCTTTGTGCTGCCGATGGTCATTATCAATGTCAAACTGGAAATTGGACTGAATAAACGGGTCATTTATGCGCTCTTCCGAATGACCATCCAGTTGGTACTGGTGGGCTTTTTCCTGCAGTATATCTTCTTATTTAACAACCTCTGGGTTAATTCAGCCTATGTTTTATTTATGATCGGGGCAGCGGGATTATCCACAGTAAAGACCTGCGGATTGACTATGAAAAAGCAGTTTTTGCCGATCCTGATTGGCTTCGGCGTTCCCAATCTGGTGATGATTCTCTTTATCAACCAATTTGTGATCGGTCTTGACAATATCTTTGATGCCCAGTATTATATCCCCCTGATGGGTATGCTGCTGGGCAACAGTCTCAGCGGCAACATTATCGGGATCAATACCTTTTACAGCGGCTTAAGGCAAAATGAACGGCAGTATCAGTATCGGCTGGCGTTGTCGGCCAATCAGTGGGAATCCACCCTGCCCTGGTATAAAGAGGCCATCATCGCCTGTATGAATCCGATTATTGCTTCCACTGAAACAGTTGGTCTGGTCTCCCTGCCGGGGATGATGACGGGTCAGATTCTCGGCGGCTCGATGCCGATGACCGCCATTGTCTATCAAATTGTGATTATGGGCGCGATTCTGATTTCCCGTTATTTTGGTATCCACTTTTCGATTCTGTTAACCCGGAAGCAGGCCTTTGATCGTTATGATCGGTTGATGCTCTAGATTTAGCGCAAAATATTCCCGTTAGTCAAATAATTAGTTCATTTATTTCCACACCTCGCCGTGATAAAATGTAGAAATATGAAATCCGTTTAAAAATCGCGAGGTAGAGAATGTCCTATAAAGATTTAACACCCAGTACCGTCATTGAATATATTAAAGTCTACACGGATGTTTTTCCGGTCGCGGCCCAGCTTGAGGTTTATGAGGTTGGCGGCGGCGAAGACGACGGGGATGGCTTTGTCAATCATATTTATCGGGTCTGGGATGAAACCGGAAAATCGGTTATTCTCAAACAGGCCAAACCCTACCTGAAGCTATTTGGCGAAGGGGTACCGCTGACCGCCAAGCGCAACCAGTTGGAATCCGAAATCATTAAGCTGCGATCGGCCATTACCCCAGAGTATCTACCGGAAATGTATCACCTCGATCCGGATAACAATCTCTTTATTTACGAAGATTGCGGACGGCTGAAGATTATGCGTTTTGAATTGATCAAGGGCAAACGGTTCCCCCAATTTCCCAAACAAATAGGCGAATTTCTGGCTAAATCAAATTTCTATACATCCGAGATTTATTTGGATCAGATGGCCCATAAGTTTCTGGAATGCAAATTTATGAATCCCGAGATGCGGGTGATTATGGAAACGATCCTGTTTTTGCGGGAATCTTTTATTGAAGGCGAAGTTGATTTACCAGCGGGCGATCCCAATCATCTGGCCATGAGCGATCTGCTTTGGGAAAAACGGGAATTGCGGGTTGAACTGCTGAAGTTGCGGGGCATTTTCATGAAGAAAAGTGAGTGCCTGGTTCATGGTGATTTGCATACCTCGAACATTATGATCGATGAAAACGAGATGAAAATCATCGATATGGAATATCCGTTTATGGGCCCATCCTCATCGGATACTGGCTATCTGCTGGGGAACCTGGTTTATGAATATATTGCCTGGTTCCACCATGAAGAAGGAACTAAAGCGTCCCGGAAAGCCTATCGGCAGGAAATACTGGGCTATATCCGCGATTTGATCACCGAATATCAGCGGGTTTATTGTGAGTGCTGGGATCAGGATGCCAAGCCGATGTATCGCGAGTATGCCGAGTATCGCGATGATCTGCTGCGAACCTATATCAAAGAGGTCTGCGGTTTCATCGGCTGCCAGATTGTCAGTCGGGTGGGCGGGATTGTACCGCTGCCGGATTTTGATGTGCTCAAGAATCCGGTTAGCCGGAACTGTGCCCGGCGGCTATCACTGCTGATTGCCGATGCGCTGATTATGAAACGGGAAGAGATGGAATCGGCGGGCGACATCATTTCGCTGATCGAAACCATTACCTATCGGTATTTTGATGTGATGAAGGCGTTAAAAAACCGAAGTAAAGCCAGTGAATAAAACCTGATGCTCAAACTCAAGTGATTTTTTCGCTTGAGTTTTTTGTTTGCCGAAATGTCGGTAGAGGGAATGTTTATTTTTACAGAAATGTGGTAGAATAATAGTACGAAAATAGATTGGAACGAAAACAGAAATCTTTTTTATAAAAAAAAGGAGGGCTAAGCGAAACACAGGGGTTAATTAAAAGACCGGACAAGTAAGTGAAAGCATGACTGAAATCGGTTGCAAAATAATTCAGCCGGTCAAGCTGCGGTTAAGTATTTAGGATAACATGCAGAAATGGGATTCCAGCTATTCGCGTAAAAATTATCATTCAGGAGGAAAAAAGTCATGAAAAAAAATAAATTAATGCTTTATCTTTTGGCCATAACCATTATGATGGTTGCCGTGCTCTTTATGGGGGCTAGTTGCAGTTCGACCACCGCCAATGTCAGCAATGCGGTGATGACAACCGGAGTGGATGACAGTTCCCTGCCGATTGATGAGGTCACCTCATTTCCGGTAAATACTGATGTTTATGTGGCGGCTGAATTACATAACGCGCCTGATGACACAAACATTACCTTTATCTGGTATCTTGAAGCACAGGAAGTTGATTCAGTCACCATCAATAATGGTGATGTCAGTGATGCCCCGCTGTGGGGAATCCTTCCGGCTGAGCTGGTTACTACACCGGGCAATTATGCCGTCGAAATTTATATTGATGATCGCGAAGAACCCGATACCGTCACCGAATTCGTCGTTAAATAGAAAAAAGCGCAGAGCAATCTGCGCCTGAGGTTGTCGATAAACTACCGTACCGACCAATTGTTAATCTGTTGTTCGCCGCGGAATCGGACAGGCGATGCCGTGTCCGCTCCGATGCGTACAACATGATGTAACAATTGTCGGTACTGGGTTATCTTTTTTGACAGTCAGAAGCGCAGAGTAATCTGCGCTTTTATAATGCCCTTAAAAGGCGGTATCAGTTAATTCAAACGGTGTTTCCTGGTAAACATAATAGTTCAGCCAGTTACTGAATAACAGGTTGGCATGGCCCCGCCAGCGCACCACCGGGGGCTGGGTGGGGTCATCATCAGGGTAATAGTTGATTGGGACATTAATCGGTTTACCCTGGGAAACATCCCGGTCATATTCGCCTTTTAATGTTTCAGGATCGTATTCGCTATGACCGGTGACAAATATTTGCCGGCCATTTTGGGCCATGGCGATATAAACTCCGGCATCGATGGATGAGGCCATGACTTCCAGATCCGGATGAGCATCGATTAGCTCCCGCCGGATACTGGTGTGCCGGGAATGAGGAACATAAAAGGTGTCATCAAAGCCTCTAAAGAGCTTGACATAGCCCTTTTCCAGGTGGTGTTCAAAAACACCAAAAGCTTTTTCCGGCAACAAATACTTTTGAATGCCATAATGATAATAAAGACCGGCCTGGGCACCCCAGCAGATGTGCAGGGTGGAAAAGACATTGGTTTTGCTCCAATCCATAATCTGGGTGAGCTCATCCCAATAGTCCACCGCTTCAAATTCCAGGGTTTCAATCGGGGCTCCGGTGATAATAAGGCCATCAAACCGTTGTGCCCGGATGTCTTCAAAATAACAATAGAAGGAGCCCAGATGTTCGGACGAGGTGTTTTTACTTTCATAGGTTTTGGTTTGCAGCAGGGTCACCTCAATTTGCAGGGGGGTATTTCCCAACAACCGCAAAAGCTGGGTTTCAGTGGAAATTTTTGTCGGCATCAGGTTGAGGATGGCGATTTTCAAGGGCCGGATGTCCTGGTGGCTGGCCCGGTCGGCATCCATCACAAAGATGTTTTCATTGGTCAGAATCTGACTGGCCGGCAGGTTGGTGGGTATTTTGATTGGCATGTGTTCACCTCCGGGTGATGGATTAAAAAACTAAAGGGCTTTGGTTAAGGCCTGGTCCAGATCAGCCAGGATATCGTCGCTGTGTTCCAGACCGATTGATAAACGGATCATATCTTCGCTGATGCCAGCGGCAATCAGGTCGTCTCCGGAAAGCTGCTGATGAGTGGTGGTGGCCGGATGGATCACCAGCGATTTGGCATCGGCCACGTTGGCCAGATGGGTAAACAGGGTCAGACTGTCAATGAATTTTCGGGCGGCGGCGATGCCTCCTTTGATGCCAAAGGTGAAAATCGAGCCAGGTCCCTTTTTAAAGTATTCTTCGGAAAGTGCTTTGTACGGGTTGTCAGGAAGCGAGGGATAGTTCACCCAGGTAACTTGAGGATGATCACTTAAAAAAGCGACAACTTTCTCGGTGTTTTCCAGATGTCGATCCAGGCGCAGCGACAGGGTTTCCAGACCTTGTAACAGCAAGAAGGCATTAAAGGGACTGATGCAGGCGCCGGTATCCCGGAGCAGCTGAACCCGGGCTTTGACAATAAAGGCCGCAGCGCCGATATCGGTAGCGTAGGTAATGCCGTGATAGCTGGCATCCGGAGTGGTGAATACCGGGAAACGACCGCTGCCAGCCCAGTCAAAGGTGCCGCCATCAACGATGATGCCACCAATGGTGGTGCCGTGTCCGCCAATAAATTTGGTAGCCGAATAAACGACGATGTCGGCGCCAAAATCCAAGGGTCTGAATAAATAAGGGGTGGCAAAGGTATTGTCGACGATCAGGGGCAGGCCATTGTCATGAGCGATTTGGGCCACCGCTTTAACATCGACAATATTAATGGCGGGATTCCCCAGAGATTCGATATAAATGGCCTTGGTATTTTCGTTGATGGCAGTTCGGAAATTTTCAGGATTATCTGGGTTAACAAAGGTTGTTTTAATGCCGAGCCGGGGCAGTGTGGCACTTAAGAGATTGTAGGTACCGCCATAAAGGGTGGATGCGGCAACCAGTTCATCACCGGTACCGGCGATATTTAGAATTGTTGCGGTAATGGCTGCGGAGCCGGAAGCAAAGGCCAGAGCGCCAACGCCGCCTTCCAGAAGAGCCATCCGTTCTTCCAGAACACTGGTGGTGGGATTCATAATTCGGGTATAGATATTGCCCGGCTCTTCTAAGCCAAAAAGTCGCTGGGCGTGTTCGCTGTTGTCGAAAACATACGAGGTGGTCTGATAAATGGGAACAGCAACCGCATGGGTGGTGGGATCAGGATTTTGACCGCCATGGAGCTGGAGGGTTTCAAATTTTCGGGTATCCTTCATAATCGTATCTCCTTGCAATGTTATTTGTAAATTACATATCATTCCAGTAGGAATTATAAGCAATATAACATAAGTAACAGGATCTTGTCAATACGTAAAGCAAAGAATGAAAAATTAACAATTATAGATAACTATTTGTTTGACATTAATAAAAATTAAGTCTATAATAAACCAAAATACACGTTACAGGGCAACAAGGTTGTGGAGAAATTTATTTTCTTGTGTTAATGTGTCCTGAGAGGAATATCATGGAAGAGTTAAGAAGAAACTTAAATGAATATTATTACGTTAACACCCAAAGCTATTGGTTCTTTAGCTTTGGTTACTTTGCGTGCAATAAATTAAGTTCCTTTGAGAATCCCAACCCATGAGAGATTTTTAGCGATACAGGTGTATTGAATAAAAGTTGATTTTTAGGAGGCTTCTTAGGAAGCCTCCTTTTTTTATCGAAAGGCAAGGCCAAAGATTATGCTAGCTATCTGGTGGCTGCCTGCGAATCACGGGGAATCAGTAAAGTGCTTTCTGGTGGTCTTCGGTGCACCGAAGATAAAAAAATGAGGCTGAGTGGTCAGCGAGTAAAAATAATGGAGGAAGAAATGATAATAGTAGTTAAACCCAACACCAAAGAAGAAGATATTCAGAGATTAATCAAGATGATTGAAACTCAGGGATTAAACATTCATTATTCAAAAGGTGTGGATCACACCATTCTAGGAATAGTAGGGGATACAACCTTGGCAGATGTGGAAAAAATCCGTTCGAATCGTATTGTGGAGAATGTGCTCAGAGTTCAGGAACCCTATAAAAAGGCCAATCGTCTTTTTCATCCCGACGACACCATTATTACCGTCAAAGGCCGAAAAGTCGGCGAGGGAACCATCAGCGTCATGGCCGGACCCTGTTCGGTGGAAAGCGAAGAACAGATTGTCTCGATTGCCAAAAGCGTCAAAGAATCCGGTGCTACTTTTCTGCGGGGCGGTGCCTTCAAACCGCGAACCTCGCCATATGCTTTCCAGGGCTTAGGATATGAAGGGCTGGAGCTGTTAAAAATCGCCAGAAAAGAAACCGGACTGCCGATTGTCAGCGAACTGATGTCACTGGAACATCTGGAGGCCTTTGAAGATGTGGATATTATCCAGGTGGGGGCCAGAAATATGCAGAATTTTGATTTACTCCGGGAATTGGGAAAGATTGACAAGCCGATCCTGTTAAAACGGGGAATGTCATCGACGATGCAGGAATTTCTGATGTCGGCCGAATACATCATGAAAGAAGGAAATGATAAGGTCATCTTGTGCGAACGGGGAATCCGAACCTTTGAAACCGCCACCCGAAATACCCTGGATATCAGTTGTATCCCGGTGCTTAAACAGAAAAGCCATTTACCCATTATTGTTGACCCCAGCCATGCCACCGGGCTGTCCTGGACGGTTGAAGCATTGACGAAAGCTGCCATTGCCGCCGGTGCTGATGGTGTGATGATTGAGGTCCATAATAATCCCGAAGAAGCGCTTTGTGATGGCGAACAGTCGATTACTCCGGAACAATTCCATAAAATTATGATTACGGTCAAAAAATACGCTGAATTTGAGAACAAGGTGATGTAATGAAAAAACGAGAAGATTCCATCGTTGGCTTTATCGGCCTGGGTCTGATGGGCGGTGCGCTGGCCATGGGACTCAGGAAGCAGGGGCCACGGGAAATCTGGGGCTATGATTTAAACCCATTGGTTATCGAAACCGCCCTGGCTCAGGGCGTAATTGATGAAGGCGTCGGGGATTCGGCGGGGCTGCAAAAAATGCTGTCCCAGTGCGACCTGGTTTTTATCTGTCTGACCCCGATGGATACCCTGGCTTTTTTAGCCCTTTATATGGAAGACTTCAAACCGGGGGCCATTGTCACTGACATTATCGGGGTTAAAGAAGTGGTCTTTAAAAACCTCGGGAATCTGTTGCGGAAAGATATTGATTATATTCCTGGACATCCGATGGCGGGCAGTGAAAAAGAGGGTTTTGGCGGGGCCGATGATCGGATTTTTAAAAATCGGAATTATATTCTGACCCCCTTACCCTCCAATCAACCGGAAAATATTCAGTTGATTCGGGACATCGTTACCGATTTGGGATTTAATCATATTGTCGAAACCACCACCGAAATTCACGACCAGAAAATAGCCTTTACTTCCCAGCTCTGCCATGTGATTGCGGCGGCCCTGGTGGATTGCGAGGATGATCTATCGATCACCGATTTTGAAGGCGGCAGTTTTGGCGATCTGACCCGGATTGCTATGATCAATGCGCCGATGTGGACCGAGTTGTTTATGTGCAACCGCAAAAATCTGCTCGATCAGATCGAGAAATTTGAGGCCAGTCTGGAAGCGATGAAGGCAATGATCCGTTTGGATGAAAAGGAAGAATTGATTGCGCGGCTTAAATCAGTTCGCGAAAAACGAGTTGCTATGGGGGAGATCCGGGAGGCGAAGAATTTAAAAAACCTGTGAGTTTGCTTAAGAGATGCGGTGTGAAAACAGTTACATCAGTCTGAAAATGATTACGCTATTGACTTAATTTAATATGGGAGTATACTCTAGTTAAAGAAACATTTCAAGCCGCAATTTTTTGTGGGAACAAAATGTTGAGGGTAAAAGTCAAATAAATTATTGGAGCAAAAAGATCATGAAGTTATGTCATCTACCATCTGTTGGTATGAGAAACATAAAAACAGTACTGGCAGTATTCATCTGTGTGATGGTATTTGCATTGATGGGACCGGAGTTTAATCCACTGTTTGCTGCAATTGCAGCGGTGCTTACCATGGGACCGAGTATTGAAAATTCCATCGAAACAGGCTGGAATCGGATATTGGGAACTATCTTTGGTGGAGCAGCGGGACTGCTGGGCATTTTTGCCGCTAACCTAATCCCTTATGAATTTGCTTATGTAGCGATTATCCCCTTGGGTATTATGGCACTGATTTATCTATGTAATAATTTTAACAAGGCTGGTGCCATTGTCATTACCTGTGTGATGTTTCTTAGTGTAATGACCACCTATCCCCAGGACACGGGTAGCTACATGCTGGCAATGTTAAGGCTGCTGGAAACTGCATTTGGGATCATCGTGGCGTTTTTAATCAATCGTTTTATTAAAGTTCCGGAATGCGATGAAAAGTCAGCTGATGAGGGAACAGAAACTGAAAAAGAGCTGATCACCGTGGCAGAGAAGTCGGGCAGCGATCATAAAAAATTTAAAGTATCAAGTATTCTATATATGATATTTAAACCCTAGGTTTTACGTTTATTCTGGATTTTTGTGACGTCTGGACAAACTAAAATATAATTACCCCTCCCCTTAAAAAAGAGACCACCCTAATACCAGGTGGTCTTTTTTTATTTGCATAAATTTATTTGAGATGACCGATAATCGTCAGTTTATCCTTGAAGACGGCCGCCAGTCCGGGTAAGGCTATAGGCTTGATGCTGGCAATTACGGTGGTTGCCGGACCGGCAGAATCCACTACATTCAGATCACTGGGTGCGGTTTGAAATTGGAGATGATAAATGGCAGCAAGATTGGCGGCCTCGTATAAAATCCCCTTAGAGCCGCAGGGGACGATCTCATTAACCGCGGGATTTTCAGCTAAGGTTCGGAGATCCTGATAATCGGCGATTTCCGGATCGCCATCGACAACAAGTGCAGCACCGTATTTGGGTTTGCCGATGCAGATCACCACATCGCCAGAGATTGATGGGGTGATTCGTAACCGCTTTGCCATACCCATCACAAAAATGCCAAAGCCGGTCATACAGGTTTTGAAATTTTCTTCAGTAGATCCATTAATCGGCAGATCCCCGATGCCGGCCCGTTTCAATTCTTCCCGGATACCCGAGATCAGGGCTGCGCCGGTGGGTTGCATCTCCCCGACGATGGTGTTGGAAAGACCGATAATCCGGGCGCCGCAGGCCAGCAGTTCAAAAAGACAAACCCGGGCCGCAAAAATAGAAATGTACTTAGTAGGAACACACAATTCATCGCCAGGCTTTTCCCCGACACCGCCGCTACTGTCGCAGGCAGTGACCAGGAGGGCATCGGGAAGCTCGATGACCGACAAGTCACGATACTGATAAGTTTTCATAAATCCTCCTTTCGGGGCTGCGCGTTTAGTAATAGTCAAAGTGCTGTGGACTTGGCGAGCTGTTTGGCTATCGCCAAGCGGTTTTTAGTTGTAGTCCGGTTATGCCTGGGCTGAGGTTGCCGAAGACACCTGATTTTTAACCGACAGCGGCAACGCTTTAAAAACAAGGGCAGCAATCAGGGCATTGATTCCGCCCACCAGGGCCAGGGGAAACATCATCGCAATGAGGCCGGGCCAGGTTAACATCGGGACCAGCAGTGGTGAACAGAGTAACAGCAGGATCGGGCCGTTGCAGATGGCGGCAACGATAACGCTGGCAATCAGAGCGATGATTTCATTAGCGGCCTTTTTAACAAAAACATAGGTGTACCAGGTGGCCACCATGATCAGCCCCATACCCAGACCAATGGCCAGGTGAACGGGTACGGTCATCGGGAATCCGGAGGTAAGGGCGGTTAAAAGATGACCGATAATAGCAATAATTGCGCCAGCCACAGGTCCCATCAGCAGGGTACCTAAAAAAGCCGGCAGTGAATCGAAGGCAATCGTGCCAAAAACTTTTAACTGCGCGCCCACAAAAGAAAGGGCAATTAAAAGCGCCATAAAGACTAATTGTCGGGTGTTAATTTTCATTGTTATCTCCTAAATTTTATTATAAAGCATTTTATGGAGGAAGAAAAGATAGAACAGATTCCTGCGCCAAACAAAAAAGCCCACATCCAATACAGATGTGAACTTTACCGTCGTCCAAATGGAATCATTTCTGGCAGGTCTCCTGAGTCAGCTTCATCGCAGTTTGTCCCTTCCCGTGAGGTGGTGATGACAAGTGCTCCAACTATACAGTGGTGGGTCCCTACAGGATTTTAACCTGTTTCCCTATTCTCCTTTTTCAAGGCACCAAAAAAGCTTTATTTACTTGGGAGAATAATAGCACATCGGGAATCGATTTGTCAAATTGAAATTGACCGGGGTTAATAATCATTGTCAAGAAAAAAGCAAAGCGGTAATTGAAAATCCGGGGATTGGGGGTAAATTCTGGTGTAAATCAACCCTGAAAAATCCGATCTGAGCCAAAATTCATGCCAAATATTCCAGTTATAATTCATTGTATTGAACCCCTGGAGTATGATACAATACTGCACAAAATGATTAATACTAAGAGGTATAAAAATTGATTCTAATGATCGACAACTATGATTCTTTCACCTATAATTTAGTCCAGTATCTGGAAGGACTCAATGAAACGGTGATTGTAAAAAGAAATGATAAAATCACCCTGGATGAGATTGCTGAAATGGCACCATCCATGATTGTTTTATCACCGGGGCCATGTACCCCCAACGAATCTGGCATCTGTCTGGATGTCGTCCACCGTTTTAAGGGACAAATCCCAATCCTGGGTATTTGTCTGGGCCATCAGATCATCGGCCAGGCCTTTGGCTGTAAGATTACCAAAGCCCTGGAGCCGGTTCATGGTAAAGTCCATGCCATCGCCCATGACAATGCCGGGGTGTTTGATGGTCTCAATAACCCCCTGAAAGTGACGCGATACCATTCATTGGTGGTGGAGAATCAGGAAATTCCTGACTTTTTTGAAATTACTGCCCGAACCGATCAAAATGAAATCATGGGTCTGCGACATAAGGACTACCCCATTGAAGGGGTGCAGTTTCATCCCGAAGCGATTCTCACTGAAATGGGTATGGAATTATTGGACAACTTTTTTCAATCGACAAAAGAAAATGGTGCAAGATGCTAATACAAGAATTAAAAACCGACTTAACAAGTTTTGAAAGCTATCTTTTATTTAAAGATGAGCCCTACAGTTTCTTTCTGGACAGTGGAAGAGACCCGGACAGCCTGGGACGTTATTCATTTATTGGCGCAAATCCTTTTCTGGTCTTTACCAGCAAAGCAGATGCCATTACCGTTACCACTAAAACCACAACGAAAACGGTTACCGGAAATCCCTTTGATGAGTTGCAAAAATTATTAAAACAATATCAGATGGACTATCCCTCCCCGTTTCCTTTTATCGGCGGGGCGGTGGGTTATTTTTCATATGACCTCTGTCATCATCTGGAAGAGTTTCCCCGCAGTGCCGTCGATGATGTGGGTATCCCCGATTGTTTCATGGGTTTCTACGATGGGATTGTGATCATCGATCATAAAGAAAATAAAACCTACGTAGCCGCCCTGGGAATTGAAGAAAAAGAAGCGGATATTGTCAGCCGCTTAGCCGCAAAATTTACCGGCGATCCCAAGGTCGCCATCCGTTCGGATTTTAAAATCAATGAAAATGTCGAATTCCGGGGCAACTTTACCAAGCCGGAATATATGAAGGCGCTGGATGCGGTTCACGAATACATTCTGGCCGGGGATATTTACCAGACCAATCTGACCCAGCGATTTAACGCTGATTTACAGATCAGTCCATTGGAATTATACAGCGAACTGCGAAAAATCAACCCGGCTCCCTTTGCCAGTTATATCGATTTTGGGGAAGGACAGATTGTCTCCAGTTCACCGGAGCGTTTTATTCTGGTTCAGGGCCGCAATATTGAAACCCGACCGATCAAGGGCACCATGCCCCGGGGTAAAACCGCGGCGGAAGATGCCGCCAACCGGGAGACCCTGGTCAACAGCGAAAAGGATAAGGCGGAGCTGCTGATGATTGTCGATCTGGAACGGAATGATCTCGGCAAAATCGCCAAAACCGGCACCGTTAAGGTCCCGGAATTATTTAAGCTGGAAACATATCAGACTGTTTTTCACCTGGTTTCAACGGTTACGGCCGAATTAAAAGATGATCTCGATGCCATCGACTGTGTCAAAGCGACCTTCCCCGGCGGTTCGATTACCGGGGCCCCAAAGATCCGGGCGATGGAGATTATTGACGAACTGGAGCCCACCCAACGAAACATTTATACCGGTTCGATCGGCTATATTGGTTTCAACGGCGATCTGGATCTAAATATCGTCATCCGCACGATTGTCTGTAAGGATGGCAAAGGTTATTTTCAGGTCGGCGGCGGGATCGTCTGGGATTCCGACAACGAGTCTGAGTATCAAGAAACCTTCGATAAGGGTCGCGCCCTGATGGACGCGTTGAAACGCTATTGATCGATATAAAATGAGTTTAGGGGGAGAGCCCAATGGACTACGTCAGTTATAACGGGGAAATTTCAAAAGAGCCCCAAATACCTCTGGATCAGGGCTTTCTTTATGGCTATGGGGTGTTTGAAACCATCAATGTGGCCCAGGGCAAGCCGGTTTTCTTTGAGGATCACATCGCGCGGTTGAAGCAGAGTGCTCTGGCGATGGGCCTTAGTCTGACAGTCCATCCCGATCAGATTCAGGCAGACTGTCAGAAGATCATTGCCAAAAATGAGATCAAGCGGGGCGGACTGCGGGTTACCCTCAGTAAGGGGCTAACCGCCGATAACCTGCTAATCACGGCCCGGGAAAACCATTACGACTGTCAGATGTTTGAGCAGGGCGTGAAAATCTGCACCAGTGATGCAGTCCGCAATGAAAAATCCCGTCTGGTGAGCATTAAGTCCAACAATTATCTGGAGAATCTGCTGATCTTAAATGAAGCCAAGGCCAGCGGCTTTAGCGAAGCGATTTTTTATAACACCCAGGGCTATCTGGCCGAGGGTTGTATGACCAATATCTTTTTGATCAAAAACGGAACTGTCTGCACCCCGGCAAGAGATTGCGGGCTGCTGGCCGGAATTGTCAGAAACCGGGTGATCCAGCTACTAAAAGCCAACCACATCCCGGTGGCCGAGGGTTATTACACCAGGGCTCAATTGATGGCTGCCGACGAGGTTTTTATCACCAATTCACTGATGGAAATCATGCCAGTGAATCAGGTCGATGATTGGTGCTACGGGATTGGACCTGAAACCCTGACCGATCGGATCAATGCGCTATTTCAACAAACCTGGGGCCTGAATTAAAAGCTCGAATAAACAGATTAGAAAAACGACAAATTAAACGCCAGCCCTGCCACAGATGCAAAAATCCGTGGCAGGGCTTTTTGTAAGTGGTGAAAAGCTTAAAGTTTTGAAACAGGCTTTGTCGATTAGCCTCAAACTGTGTTAGAATACACTTAATAAAAAGAAGATTATTGCGAAACCGACAGTAAAGCAATTTTTGTTCGTCGATGATAAAGTTGCAATTAGCCCAAAAATTAGAAAGAAGGATAAGGAGATAAAATGAGTGCACAATTGGATCGAGAAAAAGCATTGGCGCTGTTGAAGGAATATAATGAAAGCGAATCCCTGGTCAATCATGGCCTGGCGGTTTCTGGAGTAATGGAGCATTTTGCCAAACTGGAAGGGGAAGACCCGGACTACTGGGGAATTGTCGGGCTGCTACATGATCTGGATTATGAAAAATATCCCGATCAACACTGCGTCAAGGTGGTCGAAATACTGGAAGCCAACGATTATGAGAAAGCCTTTATTAACAGCGTCGTCAGCCATGGCTTTGGTTTCTGTGCGGATGTGGAGCCCACCCATCAGATGGAAAAAATTCTATATGCCACCGATGAACTGGCTGGGTTGATCACTGCCTGTGCCTATATGCGGCCCTCCAAAAGCGTCAACGATCTGGAGCTGAAATCGGTGAAAAAGAAATTCAAAACCGCCAGTTTTGCCGCCGGGGTCAATCGCGAGGTTGTTACCAAAGGAGCCGAGATGGCCGGCTATTCCCTGGATGAGCTGATGCAGGAAACGATTCTGGGAATGCGGGCCGTTGCCGATGACATCGGTCTGGGAAGTAATGAAGTTTAATCTCCCTGTTCCGGTAGAAAAGGCCTTTAAGCAACTGGAAAGCTGTGGATTCTGTGGATATCTGGTGGGCGGCTGTGTCCGGGATTATCTGCTTGCTACCCCGCCGACAGACTTTGATATGACCACCGACGCCACCCCAGAGGAAATCATGGCGTGTTTTGCCGACTATCGAGTCGTTGAAACCGGCATCCGCCACGGTACCGTGACTGTCATTATCGAGGGGATGGCGATCGAAATAACGACGCAGCGGATTGAAGGCGATTATTCTGACAGTCGTCATCCGGATGAAGTGAAGTTCACCAGAAACCTGGCCGATGACCTGGCCAGGCGGGATTTTACCATTAATGCGATGGCCTATCATCCCCAAAGGGGTCTGATTGATTGCTTTGGCGGAGCGGATGATCTCAAAAAAAAGATCATCCGTGGGGTGGGTGATCCGCATAAAAGAATGGCCGAGGACGCCCTGCGAATCCTCCGGGGCCTGCGTTTTGCCGCGGTTCTGGGCTTTGCCCTGGAAGCGGAAACCGGCACGGCGATCCGGCAGAATTGTGGACAACTTCGTCATATTTCAGCGGAGCGGATTGCCACTGAACTGAATAAACTGATCTGTGGAAAAAATGCCAAAGCGATCATCCTGGCCGAAACAGTGGTGCTGGGGATGGTGATCCCTGAGCTGCTGCCGGCCAAAAACTTTGATCAGATGAATCCTCACCATTGCTATGATGTACTGACCCATACGGCGGTGGCGATGGAAACCTTGGCGCCGGTGCCGCGGCTACGGTGGGCCATGCTGTTTCACGACCTGGGGAAACCCCAAACCTTTACCCGGGATGATGCCGGCGCGGGGCATTTTAAAGGCCACAGCAAGTTATCGGAAGCGATGGCCCGAGAGCGCCTAACCGCCTTGCGGATTAGTAAGAATATCATTGATCAGGTCTGTCTGCTGGTAAAATATCACGATACCCTGATCGATGCCGATAAAACCAGCGTCAAACGCTGGCTGAATCGCCTGTCAGAGCCGCTGTTTCGTGATCTGATTGCGATTAAGCGGGGCGATAACCTGGCTCAGGCACCCCAGTATCATGGCCGGTTGGCGTCGCTTGAAAGACTGGAAGCGCTGCTGGATCAGGTGATCGCCGAAAAGGCCTGTTTTTCGCTGAAAGATCTGGCCATCAACGGCCATGATCTGATCAGCCAGGGGATCACCAACGGGGCTGAAATCGGCCGGATTCTTAAACAGCTGCTGGCAGGCGTTATTGATGAAGTCTATCAAAACGAGAAAGATGTTCTAATTGAAAAAGCAAAGGAGATGCACAAATGTTAATTGACAGCCACGCCCATATCGACGATCAAAAATTTAACGAGGACCGCGAAGTGGTCCTGGAAAACGCCCGGGCCGCCGGGGTGGAGCTAATAATCAATCCCGGTGCCGATGAGGCCTCCAGTTTCCGAGCCGTGGCAATGAGTGAAAAATACCCGATGGTTTATGCCACGGTGGGGATTCACCCCCATGATGCCAAGGATTACGAGACTCAAAAACACGATGCCCTGTTAACGGAATGGGCCAGCAAAGAAAAGGTGGTGGCCATCGGCGAAATCGGTCTGGATTACCACTATGACTATTCCCCCCGGGATGTGCAGCAGGAGGTGTTTATCCGCCAATTGATCATCGCCAAAGCGGTGAAGCTGCCAATCGTGATCCATAATCGGGAATCGATGGAAGATATGGTTCGGATCTTAAAAGAATACTTTGCGCCGGAGTACGGCGGAATCATGCACAGCTACAGCGGTTCGGTGGAAATGGCTAAAGTCTTTCTGGACATGGGCTTTCATTTGTCGATATCTGGACCGCTGACCTTCAGCAATGCCCGGAAATTACCGGAAGTCGTCGCAATGATGCCGCTGGACCGGTTGCTGATTGAAACTGACAGTCCCTATCTGACCCCCACGCCTCATCGGGGCAAACGGAACGAGCCGGCCTATGTGAGTTTCGTGGCCGCCGAAATTGCCCGGATCCGAGGGATCGCAGTGGAAGAGGTAGCAGAGATTACGACCCGGAATGCCAAAAGAGTATTCGGCATCGGCGAAAAGACAATGTAAATATAAAAACAATAAAAAAAAACAGTAAAAAATGCAAATCAGCCGTTCATTTTCCTTGACAATCGAAATGAATTCAGATAAAATGTTTAGCGTACCTTCGGGACAGAAAATGAATAAAGGGGTATAGCCAAGCGGTAAGGCAATGGACTCTGACTCCATCATTCGCAGGTTCAAATCCTGCTACCTCTGCCAAAAGAATATTTAACCTGCTCTTTAAGATCTCTTAAAAAGCAGGTTTTGTCATATCTGCGTGTTTGACGAGATCAAGCTTCATGGAATATAAAAGGGGGAGTTAATTATGTCGGATCAGAAAATCAGTGTCTTTGATATTTATGAATACCTGCCTCAAACTAGTTGTAAGAACTGCGGTGAAAATAACTGTATGGCCTTTGCTGAAAAATTATTGCAACGAAAAAAAAACATCGGTGCATGTTCGGCCCTCAGAATAGCAATCAATGAAGAAAACCGCCAAGAAATTCAGAAATTAATGGATGAAAATAAAAACTAAAGAGCAGGCAGACAATAACTCATTGTTTGTCTGCTCTTATCTTTTTATAGTATAATGTAAGAAAACGGATAAAAGGTAAACCTGTTTCGATATCGGAAGGGGTTAGTCTGAAAAAGTCAATAAATGGAGCGCAAAATGGAAATCACAAAGACCCAAATTTTTATCGCGGATGTTCACATGTTAAATGAGCCCCGCCGCTTAGCAGCAGCAATGAATGAGGTTTCACAAGCACGGCGGGAAAAAGCCGAGCGGCTAAAAACAGCAGGAGCGAAAGCTTTGTCAGTGGGAGCTGAAATGCTGCTTCAACGAGCGCTGGAACGCGTCCACGGCATCAGCGGATCGCTGAGAATGACACAAGGAGAAGATGGCAAACCGATGTTGTCAGATTATTCAGGCATTCATTTTAACCTGTCTCATTCGGGTCATCATGTGGTCTGTGGTCTGGGGTCCCAGCCGGTGGGGGTGGATATTCAAAAAATGGAACGACCGAATCTAAAGCTGGCCCGGCGATTTTTCGCTCCTTCAGAGGCCGACTGGCTTTGCGCGCTGCCGGCCGAGCAACAGACACGGGGTTTTTATGATCTCTGGGCCCTTAAAGAAGCCTATATGAAGTACACCGGTAAGGGATTCAGACTTCCACTGCATGCATTTCAGGTCGATTGTCGCAATGAAGAGCCAATCATGCCGGGGACTGTCATCATCTTAGACGGAAAAAGCATGCCGATATTGATTAAAAATTATCCCGATCTGGAAGGCTATGTTTTATGGGGTGTCACCGATACGATCGATTTTCAGGAAAAAATTGAATGGATCGGTTTATAGGGAGAAATGATATGAAAGAAAAAAAAAATTATCGGGAAAAACTGTTAACTGTCTTTATCACCTTTTTTAAGATCGGACTGTTTACCTTTGGCGGCGGTTATGCGATGATCCCTTTGATTGAGTATGAAACCGTGGAACGGCATCACTGGATTGAAAGCAAGGATATCCTCGATATCTTTGCCATTGCTGAGGCAACCCCCGGGGTAATTGCCGTCAATACGGCGACTTTTGTGGGTTATAAGGTGGCCGGCTTCTGGGGTTCACTGCTGGCTACCCTGGGGGTGGTGATCCCCTCATTTATGATTATCAGTATTATTGCCCTGTTTTTTCAGGAGTTTCAAAGCCTGGAATGGGTGGGCTATGCCTTTAAAGGAGTCCGGGCCGGGGTCATCGTTTTAATTCTTGGGGCCGTAGTTAAAATGGGCAAAAAGGGAGAATATACGCCGCTGACGGTGCTGATTTTACTCCTGGCCTTTGGGATGGCCTCATTTACCAACATCAACGTCATTTATCTGTTGCTGGGCGGCGCCGTGACGGGACTTTTTTATCAGATCTGGTTAAACCAAAATCAGGCCGAGGATAAAAATGATGAGGTGAGAAAATAATGTATCTGGAGCTATTTATCACTTTTTTCAAAATTGGCTTATTTACCATCGGCGGGGGCTACGCCATGATTCCGCTGATCCAACAGGAAGTGGTGGCGCATGGGTGGCTGACCTTATTGGAACTGACCGATTTCATTGCTGTTTCTGAGTCCACGCCTGGGCCATTTGCGGTGAATATTGCCACCTTTGTGGGGATGGAAATGGGCGGGCTTTTGGGCGCGCTGGTCACAACCACGGCCGTGGTTCTGCCCTCGTTTATTATTATCCTTTTTATTGCCAAAGTGTTTACCAATTTTCAGCAGAACAAATGGGTTCAAGGGGCCCTCTATGGTATGCGGCCGGTGGTGGTTGGACTGATTGCTTCAGCGGTGGTGCTGCTGATGTCTACCGGGTTTATTGGCGAAGAAACTGAAATCCACTCGGTGGGCGATTTATTTGCCAGTCTCCAATATCTGGAAATTATTATTTTTATGATTGGCAGCTTTGTTTATTTCAGGTTTAAACTACATCCGATCAAACTGATTCTGATTTCAGCCGCTTTGGGGATGTTATTTTTTGGCGTATTGCCGATGTTTTTTTAATTAGTAGGATCTATTGTTTTGCAGTAGGTCTTATTTTTTTTTGAAAAAATTAAATAATGGATTTCTTTTGAGGAGCTGGCTTAAATAAATATTAAACTGATCGCCCCGTCACACGATCATCACAAATGTAGGATAAACTAATTAAAATGACACAAAGATGTCATAATGGTTTGCTATTATAAGAAGTAGGTAATTGCGAAATGAAAAAGATTTGATGCTCAGAAAATCCGGGGTAAGAACCAGACAGAATTCATGAAGACGGAAGGGAAACGAACAACAAAGCGAAGAAAATGTTGCAGAAGATGAGAAAAAA